>Ga0207124_1003_pt2 | contig 43557 bp, 33 predicted proteins | sample Alteio_BWMinHeat_37_FD_153506 | JGI IMG/M metagenome (GOLD analysis project Ga0207124, IMG submission 153506) | Enriched cells from forest soil in Barre Woods Harvard Forest LTER site, Petersham, Massachusetts, United States -... | ecosystem: Environmental > Terrestrial > Soil > Temperate forest >... | reverse complement strand
TAATAGCATTTCTAATGAATATGGTTTTTGGTTAAATGATGCTTTTGCTTCGGGCGGCTCTACTGGTTATGATCATAAAAAAATTGGCATAACCGCTCGTGGTGCTTGGGAATCCATTAAGCGCCACTTCTTCGAATTAAATATTAATTTAGAAAAACAAAATATTACGGTGGTAGGCATAGGGGATATGAGTGGGGATGTGTTTGGAAATGGCATGCTGTATAGCAAACACATTCAATTAGTCGCTGCATTTGATCATAGACATATTTTTTTAGATCCCAATCCCGATGTTGAACTTGCTTATTACGAACGCGAACGTTTATTTAATTTACCGACTTCATCTTGGGAAGATTACAACATTAAATTAATCTCCAAAGGTGGTGGCGTGTATAAACGCAGTTTGAAATCAATTCCACTTTCACCGCAAATCAAAAAATTACTTAACACCACTGAAAGCGCACTTGCTCCAACTGAATTAATTAGCGCGATACTGAAAGCGCCGGTTGATCTGCTTTTCAATGGGGGTATTGGTACGTATGTCAAATCTTCGCATGAAAGTAATGCGGAAGTAGGCGATAGAAGCAACGATTACTGCCGCATAAATGGCAATGAGCTGGAATGTAAAGTGGTCGGTGAAGGTGGAAATCTTGGGTTCACGCAATTAGGCAGAGTCGAATATGCCTTAAAAGGCGGCTTAATTAATACCGATTTTATTGATAATTCCGCAGGCGTAGATTGTTCAGATCATGAAGTCAATCTGAAAATTCTTTTAGATTATGATGTCAGAAGCGGCAAATTAAGCGAGAAAAAACGCAATGAAGTGTTAGCGTCCGTGACAAAAGAAGTGGCAGATTTAGTACTTTATGATAATTATCAGCAAGCGTTGGTGATGAGTTTTTCAGCGTTTCATGCCAAAAAAATGATTAGCTTACATGCAAATTATATTAAAGAATTAGAAAACCAAGGCATGCTCAATCGCAAAGTCGAATTCTTACCAGACGATAAAGAATTACTGGAGCGTAAAGCTGCTGGAGAAGGTTTAACGCGACCTGAGCTTGCGGTTTTACTGGCTTACACCAAAATTTATATTAAACATGAAATTCTTAAAACCAAATTGACGGATGACACTTACTTAAGCTTGCTGTTAGAAACGGCTTTTCCAAATTCAATTGGAAAAAAATATAAAACAGCTATGCATGAACACCCTTTACGTCAAAATATTATTGCTACACAACTGAGTAATCAAATTGTCAATGAAATGGGAATTACGTTTGTGTACCGATTACAAATGGAAACAGGGGCAACAATAGAAGAAATTGTGCGCGCACATGCCGTTGCATCCAATATTTTTGGCACAAAAGAATTGAAAAAAACGATAGAGGCGCTTAATTTTCAAATTGCGTATACCGATCAATATGGCATGTTTTATAACATTCGTAATTTAGTTAATCTAGCTACGCGCTGGTTTTTACATAGTAATCATCTTAAAAATCATTTAGAAGATACCATTAAACATTATCAAGCCCGCATTAAAAAATTAGAAACACTCATTCCAGATTTAATGTCCGGCGCCACGAAAGAATATATGAATGAGTTAACAGAACAATTTATTAATGCTGGTTTATCGCATGACATGGCAACAGGTATCGCGACGTACCGCGCTATTTATACCTCACTCAATATCATAGAAGTTGCCACTAAAAATAATCTTGATCTTGTGCAAACAGCAAAAGTTTATTTTGCGGGAGGGGAACGCATGAATTTGGTTTGGTTTAGAGATCAAATTGCGCGCGATGCCCGTGAAGGCCACTGGAATACCTTAGCGCGTCTTACCTTAAGAGATGAATTAGATATTTCTCAGCGCGCCTTGACGCTTGCCATTATGACTAACAATAAAAAAGAGACGGGCGCTGAGAAACAAATCAACCAATGGCTTAAGAATAATGAACGCGGCCTCGCCAGATGGGATAAATTATTAAATATGTTACATGGCAGCAGCGACATAGATTACACCATGTTTTTTATTGCCATTCGTGAATTAATTAATATTATTTTGACCAGTAATATGGAGAGTGCGGAGTAAGAAAGCTCAACGCTTAAAGTAATGCACCGCTTTTTCTGTCAGCACCGCATCCAAATGAATATCCCAGGGGTCGCTAGGGAGATTTTCTTTTTCTTGTATGGCGTAAGCCAAACCCATCAACTGTGGCTTTCTAACTGCTAGTGCCCGCAAAAAAGCAAAGCTACGATCGTAATAGCCACCGCCTGCGCCTAAGCGATGACCAGCATGATCAAACGCAATCAGTGGAACTAATGCCAAATCTAAATCTGCGCTTGCAATGCGTTCACTCACCTTGACGGGCTCTAAAATAGAATATCGATTTAAGTGCAAAGCATCGCCATACTGATAACGCACAAACGTTAAAGCAGGGTGTTCACCCGAGTCTAAAACGGGTAAGTAACAATATTTTTTTGCCTGCCAAATCGCTTCAATGATAGGCAGCGTTTCAAACTCAAATGGTGTTGCCAAATAACAAGCAATATGTTCGCTCTGCAAAAAAACAGCTTGCTGCATCAGTTCTTTTGCTGCAAACGCTGCTGCCATTTCTCTTTGCGCTGGTAAAATTTGACGACGCTTTTCACGATAAGCCGTTCTGATTTGAAATTTATTTGCTGTCATACGTCGCTGATCTGAGGGTTATTTGGATGAATATATCAGCTCGGTTTGTAAATTTTTATTGATGGCTGTATCCAATTTTTCTTGTATATACGTAATACGTTGATTCACTTTAGTTAATAAAGTGTTTTTTTGTTGATTAAGAGAGAGGAATTCATGCGTGATATTCAACGCCGTAATAATGGCAATACGCTCTAAATTGATCGCTTTACCTGAATCTTGCACTTCTGCCATTTGTTTATTGAGAAATACCGCTGCTTCTTGCAATGCTTGCACTTCCGATTCATGACAACGAATGGGATAAAGTTTGCCCAAAATTTCTATGGTGGTGTTGGTTAGTTTTTGGCTCATGCTTATTTCTCTATTGCCTTTAGCTTAGATATGAGGGTTTTAATTTGCGAAATTGCTTTTTCTTGTTTCGCAAGTAATAGATTTTTTTCGCGATGCAAAATCGATTTGCCTTGCACTAAATACTCATTAGCATTTTTAAGACTATGATGCTGATCAATAAGATCTTTAATCTTTTTTTCTAAGTGATGTAGTATGTCATCCATGATCATCGCGCAGCCTAATTTTTAACCTATCAATACGAGCAATAATGACTTTTGAAGTAAGAATAAAACTATCGATACAAAATCCAACAGGTATCCTATAATATACATGGCCAAATATAAAGTGTACACAATGATCAGAATAAATGAAAAACCTCACTGAACGTAAAGAATGGCTAGCCTTATCTAAACATCATCAGGAAATCGCTCACCAACACATGCGTGAATGGTTTTCAGAAGATGGAGAGCGCCTGTCGCGTTTTTCTTTATCCGCAGGCAATCTTTTTTTAGATTATTCTCGTAATCGCATCACGAATGAGACGCTTCCCCTTTTATGTGAACTCGCTAACGCCTTGCAACTTTCCGCAAAAATTGCGGCCTTATTTTCTGGCGAATTGCTAAATACCAGTGAAAAACGTCCTGCTTTACATGTTGCCTTACGCGATACAAAACACGTCAATCGCATGGTGAATGGCGAAAATATTGCCCCTCTTATCTTAAGAAGCCAGCAAAAATTACGGGATTTTGTAGATCATATTCATGCTCAAACATGGCGCGGCAGCACAGGAAAAGCCATCAAACATATCGTAAATATTGGGATAGGTGGTTCTTTCACTGGACCCATGATGAGCATAGCGGCACTCAAAGATTTTGCGATGTCACCCTTAACATTTCACTTTATCTCCAGTGTGGATCACGCGCATTTGCAGGAAGTGTTGGATGAAATCGATGCGGAAACGACGCTTTTTATTCTCTCTTCTAAATCTTTTACAACCTTAGAAACCCTCACAAATGCCGAAAGCGTTGTAATGTGGATGCGAAATACATTACCCACATTTAAGATGTCACAACACTTCATCGCCATCACTGCCGCCCCTGAAAAAGCGCAGGCATTTGGCATCTCAGAAGAGAATATTTTTCCTTTATGGGATTGGGTAGGCGGTCGTTATTCTATTTGGTCTGCCATCGGTTTACCGCTGATGTTAATGATAGGCAATGCACAATTCTCTGCATTTTTAAGTGGGGCGAGTGAGATAGATCAGCATTTTCAAACCGCGCCGTTTGCAGAAAACATGCCTGTTATTTTAGCCTTACTGGGCGTTTGGTATAGGAATTTCTTTGGTGCCACAACGCACGCTCTCATCCCTTACGCGCACCGTTTGCGCTTCCTCATTCCTTATTTGCAACAAACAGAAATGGAAAGTAATGGCAAAAATATAGCCTCAGATGGCAAGGCGCTGAACTATGCTACCGGTCCTGTCCTCTTTGGCGAAGAAGGCGTGATAGGTCAGCATGCTTATCATCAACTGCTGCATCAAGGCCAACATTTAATTCCTGCGGATTTGATTATTGTGAAAAATAGCGCTGATGATAATACCAATATCCATCAAGATATTCTTATTGCAAGTGCGCTCAGCCAAGCGCAAGCCCTCATGCAAGGCAAAACATTTCATGAAGCCCATGCGGAATTATGTCTGACCCACAACGAACTCGAAGCGAAAACCTTGGCTGCGCATCAAATTATCCCCGGTAACAAACCCAATAATCTTTTATTGTTAGATAAAATTACCCCTAAAAATTTAGGCGCATTGCTTGCTTTATATGAGCATAAAATCTTTGTGCAAGGCATCATTTGGGGCATTAACTCTTTTGATCAATGGGGTGTGGAATTAGGCAAAAAACTTTTGCCAGACATCTTAAAAGAGGTTAAAAATAATCGTGATAAAAATTTTGCGGCGCTAGTTGCTGGTGCTTGCGCGCCCGTCTCGGTTAAAAAAACGTAAGGTAATTCATGTATGCGTCCTAAATCCATTCTTTTTTTGCTGGCATTATTCAGTTTTTTAACATTACTCACAGCTTGCGGACAAACAGGAAGGCTCTATTTACCGCCACTTGAACCCTCTCAATCTCACCCTGATAAGGCATGAGTCCATGAAATCCAAAACCATTAATTTCACAAAAATGCATGGCTTAGGCAATGACTTTGTGGTCATCGATCATATTAAACAAGCTTTTGATATTAAAAAACTGGCGATTCCCGAGCTTTCGCAGCGACAAATGGGGATAGGGTTTGATCAGTTACTCTTTGTACAAAGATCCATACACGCGGATTATTTTTGTAGAATTTTTAATGCGGATGGCAGTGAGGCACGGCAATGTGGGAATGGTTTACGTTGTGTCGCGCGCTTTATTCAGGAAGAAAAACTCAACACGCAAGCTTCTTTTTTATTGGAAACCAAGGCGGGTATTTATCCTGTTCGCATAGAAGACTACGCGCACATTCATACCACCATGGGCGTACCGCAGATTGAAGTACCGTTAATTCAGCTGCCCAAACAAGCTGGTGCCACCTTACCAGCGATGAGTGTCATCTCGGTTGGCAATCCTCATGCCATTTTAAAAGTTGACACACTAGATATGCTGCAAGCTGAAAAAATGATTCCATCCATTTCTGCGCTATCTTATTTTCCTGATGGTGTGAACATTGGTTTTATGCAGATTTTAAATCCTCATCATATCCGTTTAAGAACCTTTGAGAGAGGGGTAGGCGAAACAAATGCTTGCGGTAGCAATGCTTGTGCGGCCGTTGTTGCGGGTATTCAAAATGCTTGGTTACATTCCCCTGTGAAAGTTGAATATCGCTATGGTTGCTTGCTGATTGAATGGGAAGGAAACGACAAACCCATACAGATGGTGGGGCCAGCAGAAAGGGTTTTTAACGGCAAAATCAATATTGCTGAGTGAATAAAAAAACTGTCGTGCCAGCGAGATGTCCTTCTACTTAGCTGTCATGTCCGTGTGAGATGCCCTTCAGCTGTCATGCCAGCAGTAGACAACTTTAAATGATAGGCACTAAAGAGATTTTTCTTTTCACATTATTTTTCTCTAAAATGAGCCCTTCTTTATCGATAGAAATAACGCGCGAGCCATCTGTAGGTAAGATATCGCCGGTATGCACATTGTAAAGACTGCCTTGATATCCCAACACAGCACTCCAACGGTGTTGCAGTTCTGAAACCGAAACAACCGTGTATTGCGCTTCTTGTGTAGGCTGCGCAATATTCGTAATGGAGGCAGCAGGCGCAACTAAATTTTTAGCATATGCCGCTGAGTTTGATGGAGGAGGCGGGGGAGAAAGAAGATCAACTATTTTTTTCTCATTTACAACAGTTGCTAATTTGGCATTAGTAATCGCTTGATTGGTTTCAGCAATATCTCGTGACAACTTTAGCATTTGTAATTCATTCAGCGCATTAATATATTTTTCTTGGGTTTCTTTTTGCAAATTCATGAGCGCTAATTCACGTGGCGTCATGGGAGCAGGTTTTGGCGGCACAGGAACGTGTTTGGGTGTTTGTTGACTCGCTCCTCCACCAGCAGTGGTAGTGGGCATAGGCCCGTTCGTAGCAAGCGTAGCAGAAGGATTATTAGCACTCGTACGGAACAACGCGAGGACCTGCCAGATAATAAAAACGAGGATGATCGCGAGTACAGCTGCAATAATTTTCTGACGATTCGTCATACTGGAAACAAGTTGCGTTTTATTTTCTGTCATATTTTAACTACCCAATGCTTGAATGCTAATTGTCCCTGTTACTTCCGATGTTGCCTCAGTATCCAAGTTAATATTGTTCAACACTAAAGGCAAATTTTTAAATTGTTCAGCTATTAACGTTATCACTAAGGGTGTGACCTCACGTAAATTAATCGTAATTGTCACAACGGTAAAAGAACCTTTATTTGCAAAATCTACTAACACCAGATTATTGCCAGGATACACAGTAACTAAATTATCTATGAATTGTGCCAGCACATTTTTCATTTCGTAAATTTGGGTGGGACGCGATCTATTGGTGAATTTAAGGGTATTGGTAATCGTAATATTCTCTTTTTTAACGTTAACCTTCATTTTGTGCCCAGCCACCCAATCGAATAAGCGTTCTAGGGTCCCCCCATTTGAAACAACAACAGCCGTCACTTCGCCTTTTTCATAATGAATAGATTTTGTTTTCCAACCCGGCAAGGTAGCAAACTCGCTAAGCTGATTTAAAACTTGTTTGACTTCATCTTTGGGATCTGGCGAGCTTAACGCCGTATAATAATCATCGTATGGATTAACGCTTGGTGCGGCGGGTGGTGGCGCCTCCCGCGAAGTAAAATAAGACCATACCAGCCAAAGCGCGCCAACTGCAATAATAAAGGTTAGCAATTGTCTAGCTGGAAAAACCCCAATGCCTTGCGCTTTTAAAACATTTTCCACCAATTGCAATTGATAAACTTTTAATAAGGGTAAATTGGGGAAAACAGGGCTATCTAAAACAGTAAAAGATTTAACAGAACTGGCTTCAAAACTAAACTTGCCTGTTTCTGGCACTTGGCTAATAGGGACATCGCCATAAGTATAAATTTCAAAATTATTCTGTTGTGTGAGGAAGATAATCAATTCTTCAGCAATACTATCGATTGGAAAACTACCATCAAGATAAACACTGCCTGCTTTTACAATGACAAGTATGGCTTCTGTAGTATTGGGAATAGCTTCACAATAAATCATTTCTAGCGGGCGTTTGAAATAATGCCAGATGGATTCCCCTAGGAGATAACCCGTATCGGGGGAAAAAGCGACTTCATATTCTACCGAGCTCTTTTTTTGCAGGGTAATATATTCGCCGTAGCTTTGGCTTAATAACAAAATTTCTTTTTTAAGCTGATTTTTTTGCTTAGCTGTAAGGACATCTCGATAAGACGGTATGACAAAGTGCTCACCATCCTCTCGAGTAATATAAGGCATTAGGCGGTTCCATTAAGAATAATGGGCGTGATTAAAACAATTGTTTCTGTATTTAATTGCTGAGAACCTTTACCTCCTAATGCTTGGGAACGTAAAAATTGATTAGCATTTGCAATATTCGTGGTTTGCCTAAAACCAGAGAGGATTAAGGTATCGCCTGATTTAATCATGCTACGTTGATTAAAATGTTTTTCAGATATATTGGGAACTTGAATAGATGTTGAACCTGTCCCCGTTCCTGATGAAACAGTTGTAAAAGCACCCGCTGTTGATAAATCCGCATTAATTTGCAGATAAATATTTCTGTCTAAAATTTTTGGAAGAATATAAAGTGTCAGACCGGTGATAACTGTTCCTGGTGTTAATTGCGAAGTAACCGTACCCACACCAATACTGGTCGTAGAACCTGAAGCTAAACTGGTATTTTGCACACTGGCCAAATACCCTTTCTGGCTCACAATACGGATCACAGAAACTTGATTATTCAAGCACACTACCCTGGGTTCAGAAACAATAGAGGTTTTACCTTGTTGGTTCAGTGCATTGAGCAAAATAGTATAGCTGGGTGTATTGCCATTACCTTGAAAACCAAAGGTAGGTAAGATGGTTGTCCCGGGCGCAGTCCCCGTCGGCACGTTTTGCGGCGTAAATGTCGTAATGCTAACTGGCGTACCATAATTACCGTTAATAACAAATGGGGAGTTTTTGAATGCTTTTGCGATAATGTCCCAATTGAGTCCGTACGTAAAATCATTTTCTAAATCAACTTCCAGCACTTGTACTTTAACCAATACTTGCTTAGAAAGTGTGTTATTTAAATTTTTAATGTATTGGGAAATCAGCTCTACATTTGTGGGTTTATCGCGAACGGTAATGGTTGTCGTGGCTTGAGAAACCGTGACTTTGCCATCAGGAGACAGCAACTGTGACACGGTTGCTTCTAAATCTTTCCAAATGGATATCTTACCGCTTAAGCTACTATACTCTGAATCAGAGGAATCACTGCTAATATAATTTGAAACAGTGCCTTGTGTTCCGCCTTGAGAAGTATTTGCAGCCGAACCGCTACCTCCTCCTTTTTTACCCATTAAATAATCTGAATCGCCCGGCATAAATGCAATATCAAAAGTCCGGGTAATAAATGCTTGCCAATAAATAGCATTACCGTGCACGTTATAAACATAGCCTGTTTTAGCTGCAATTAAATCCAGCGCACCTTTAATCGTTCCCGTATAATTAAGACTGATGTTGATTGCAGCATCTAAACCAGATTGGTATTTGGTTAGAATATTAGAATTTGAACCACTCGCTATGGTACGACTGTAATAGGAAAACGGCAGTTGATCGCCACGAATAACAATGCGATTTTTTAGCCATGTCGGTTGTTTCTCTAGACTGATAGGCGTGGTATCGACGTAAGACCCGGATTTCACCAGCACGGATGGTTGAGGTTTTGCATCTTCGTCAGCTTTGCGTTTCGCGTCAGCTATTTTGATTTTGAGATCGGCAACATTCCCTTGCGTTTGATTATAAACAGGCGAATGACAAGCAGTTAACAAAAACACCATTGAAAAAAGAAACGCAAGCCAGCTCTTTAGCATTATTTGTTTTTCCTATGTTCTATAGCGTGGAATAACAGCTACTGTGCGATTAGACATGTACATCACCGCTTGTAAAGGAAAGGGTTGCAATATTTTTTCAACCACATTTGGTAAACTTGACCCTGTTACTCTACCATCAAAGTTATAATCGTAAGGTGACTTCCAAACCACTCGCCAATGATAGCGCCCTAAAATGCGCTCTAAGTTTTCTTTTAAAGAACCACTAATACTGATTGCATACAGCGGTGCACCTTGCGCCAAATGAGTAAATTGGTTTGGAAAAACAGGTGCATTATAGGCTACAGGAGCAGGTAGGGGTTTTCTAAGTTGATTTGAAAAAATAGGCGCGCGATAGGTTATGGGCGCACGATATGCTATAGGCGCATGTATAGGTTTTCTAAGCGGCGCCGCTTGAAAAAAAGGCTCTCTGGGCATCGCAGATTGCGGTTGCGAAACCTCCCATCCTGCTGTAGCACAAAGTGGAATCATAAGCAGGAGCACACAATTAAACAACCGATACATTTTCATGACCTGGTGTCTCATCCTTTATTCCATGATCTAATGCCCAAGATATCCGGAAAAATTTTAGTTATCAAGTATAGCTCTATCAAAAACAAGTAAATTTACTCTATATAAATTTAAAACGCTCGCTTACTCACAACAAAGTGAGTTCAGTATAACCGAGTGAAGGCTTACCCGATAACTTACTCGCAAAATTTAAAAATAAATGACGGGGAATAAAAATCGATGACCTCAGCATAGCTGTGTCATAGAGCGTAAGTAAGAGCGAAAAAAAATAGACTAATGTATGAATTTTTTTACCTACTGAATAAGCGAGATTAAATGCAAACGGTAATGCACAGACATCACCGCCTGCCCATTGTCATTATTTTATCTACTATAAATAGTAATGGGAGAACCAGAAGGCTCATTTACAACAGAGCATCTTGTGATTGCTAACAGTGTTGCATAATTTCCCCATGCACTGGAATTACTCAGGGAAACATCACCTTTTTCCGTCCAGATTTGTATGCAGGCGCGCCAATAACCAGATGCACTTCCCACTGGATTACAGGCGACTTGTGTTCCATTCTGGCAAGCAGGTGGGTTTGTTACACCCGGGCCGCCCGTGTAATAAGCGGTAAAACTTTCTATAGGATAAACTCTACTACTGCCTGTATCACTGACACCCGAAGCCTGAACCACGGAGAGAAGAATTTCTGCCGTCATGGTCTGGCCCTGAGCATCGACCGGGCAAGCCGGAACAGGCACGCACCCGCCATGGTGATAAACATTTGCAAAATTAACGGCTCTAGCATTATTTAAGTTTTGTCCTGGGATATTGACGCTCGCAACCACTGCACAAGAAGTGGAGCTAGCCGAACAAGGGGTGCCTATGCTAGGTGGCGCGCCGCAGCTTGCAGAATCGGCGCAAGCTTCTGCTGAGGTATAAGCTAAAGGCAACGTTCCTGCAATCACTTTTGCAATCGCAGCTGCAGAACCGGAGGAAGAGGAAGAGGCTTGCAAAACAGGCGTGTAAACATAAATAAGTGCCGGCGGTGTAGGGCTAGACGTAAACACCAAGGAATAAGGTTTTCCCCACGGATTTGTTAATGGGATATTAGCTAAATAAGTGCCTTGCAAACTTGACAGATTGGGGGGCCAACTCCCATTAACAACATAATAGGATAAAGCAGCATTCAGTATTTGTTGCATTTGCATACTGGTTCTATCCACACGCATTTGTTGGGCTTTTTGTTGTACATAACCAATCCCGGCATAGATGATGATACTCACGATCACCATTACCAATAAAAGTTCAATTAAAGTAAAACCCGTCAATTTGTTTTGTATTTGTTTGCCATTCATGATGGTCAATACCTTTTAACTTTAGTTACCACACACATAATACTGATTAGCAGTATCTGTTTGATCTGTCAAAACCAGTATAGGATAAGTAGTATACATTTGTGTAAATTGTTTAATCGCCGGCAAGCTTAGCCAATACGTTGAATTGGCTTTAGAACTTGCGAAACTAGGCGGTCTAGTCCAAACAACGTAATTGCCCGTGTTGGCACTGCTGCTGCAAGGTACAACATAGCTACCTGAATTCGTAGATAAGCAATCTGCACCCATAATATTTTTATAGGCTTTCGCACTCGTTTGATTTTTTAAAAGAACTGAAACTTGTGCTTGCCAAACAATGACTGAACCCACATTTACACCTTGTGAACAACCTTGTGTTTGACAAACTCGGCGTTGCGTCACAGGCGCTTGATTGAATTGCATAATATAACTGACGGCGGGATCACTATTATCAATTAGCGGATTTAAGGGGAGATTTTGCGTTAAATAACCCTGTTGTTTCAGTACCGATAAGGTAACAGGAAAGTTGGTCGGCGGAAAAGTTGCTGGATTTAAAGTACCGTTAGGACGAAGCGTAACAGGATCAATGTTACCGTAACAATTCGCATGATAATAATTGCCTAATGATTCAAATAAGACATCAACATTAGACTGCACAGCTAAAATATCTGCACTGGTTCTGTAAGATAAATATTGTTGTAAACTAAAGTAGATGATGCTGGCACCTATTATCAATACCAGCATAACTTCTAGCAGCGTGACGCCCTCATTATGTTTTCTCACTGCCATGAACGCTCACCTTTTTTAAGAACCCATAGACATCCCAGTTAAATAAATGCCTTGTACGATCACGACGATTAAGAGACCACCGATAATCAGTAATGTACCACCAATAATGCGTGAGATAAGTTTTAAAGTGTTGGTCGCTTGTTCTGTACCTCTTACGCCCATGCGGATTAAGCCATGTTCAAATCCTTTTACTTCTGCCATTACCCGTAAACGCATTAACTCACTATGATCTAATAAACCTGTATCTAATACATCAGCAATATTGGTTTTACCCATACTGAGTAAATGCTCTATGTTAATCAAATGCGAAAGTAAATAAGGATTCGCTTGGTATTGCATGACTTTAATGGCGGATTTAAAGACAACCCCATTTGCGACTAATAAACCTAGGGTTTCTAATAAACGTGCTGAGGTCAGTCGACGATAAAAAGAGAAAGGCGGAAACCGATCTAATGTTGGTCTTAACTCTCCCGTGTAAGTCGTCATTAAACGTCTCAGGATTAAAGTAACGACAATGAGACCCAAAATAAGAATCCACCACCAAGCTTGAATAGCCTGAGCAATAAAAACTAAGCGTTGACCGGATGTCGGCCATTCCTCAATCGGTTTGATCAGACGGAATTGAATGAAAACAGAATTATTTAAATAAAGAATAACGAAACAAGCAATAATAAGAACGAGTAAAGGATAACTCACTGCGGCAAAGAAAGAACCAATGGCCACACCTTGCTGAGACAACATGTTGATAGCTGATTTAATGGTTTGCGCTAAGGCACCGCCCGATTCACCCACGCGAATAATTTCAATTACATTGAGTGAAAACCACTCTTTCATCCCTTCCGCTAAAGGCTGCCCTTGCGCAATTTTCTGCGCTAAAGATTGAGCGACTTCACGCGTTAAACCTGTTGTCACTTGACTCATCATTTCGACTGCACGATTGGCAGGAATACCATCATTAATCAGCAAATATAAATCTTCAAGAAAGGCGAGTTGTTTTTTATTTCCGAATTGCCAATGTCTAATTGCGAGCAAAGCTTTTTGATAGACGTTTGTCAGCTCATTTAATGTAAATTCCATCTGCGTCCACTCTCTTTACTTTTAAGTGTACTTAAATGTTTTAGACTGCGTTGCTGGATTAATCGGCCCCACTACTTTCTCAGCATCAAAAGGATCACACACGCCTAATTGAATTAAATCGATGGCACGATCACGGAAATCTAACCAGCCATTTTGTTTTAAATATTTCTCCCAATTGAGCGTATCGCACTTTTGAATAAATTGCCTCCCTTCTTCATCCACCCAAATCACTTCGGCAACTACAATACGACCGCCCACGCCAGATCGATTACATTTGGCACAGCCATTGCCGCGGGCTTTTGCTCTATCTAAAATTTCTTTACCTAAGACTGCTTCCCAATTGTGAATGTAAGGTTGATGTTTTTCTGAATTGCGCAAAGGAATAGCGCAGCCCGGACAGACTTTTGCAATTAAACGCTGACACATTAAACAACGTAACACGCTGCTATCACTTAATAGCACGGGTGAAATACCCATATCAACTAAACGGGTCACAATGGCCGTCGCCCGATTCGTATGTAATGTTGTTAATACCAAGTGTCCCGTGATAGAGGCTCTCACCATCACATGCGCCGTATCTTCATCGCGCATTTCCCCTAAAATAATGACATCTGGATCCATACGCAATGCAGCTCTACCCATACTAGCGAAACTTCTATCTTCTTTTTCGGTATTAACGGGCACTTGCGTTGCTGCTTCGACAACTTTTTCAACTGGATCTTCAATGGAATAAAGTTTCTGTCCAGGCTCCACCATTTCCATACAACTAGCGAGCGTTGTTGTTTTACCGGAACCCGTTGGACCTGCAACAATGATGGCACCAAAAGGAAGTTTCATTGCCATTTTAATAATTTCGATTTGGCTTTCTGTGTAGCCTAAATCGTCTAAAGACTTTGTGCGTTCTTCGCCAGTCGCAAGAATACGCATGACCATGTCAAACCCACCATGCGCAGGCACGCTGGCTAAACGCAAGCGAATATCTCTCCCTTGCATTTTCAAAGGCATGGACGCGTCTTGAGGCACGAGGGGATTAAAATGTGAGGTGGCGTGATCAGTTTCTTTGTTAAAAGCCACAGAAGCAATTTCGCGGCCTAACTTTTCTGACCATTCCGCATAAACTCTCAGCTCACCATGTTGACGCATGCGAATTTTGGTGTAGGTTTGCCTGACTTGAATGTGAATATCACTCACATTCTGTCTGACAGCTTCAAATACTAATTCTCGCAAATGACGTTGCTGATCACTAAACGAAGCTGTGGTTTCTCCTTTGTGTCGCCTCGCGCCTTCTTCCTCATTACCACTGGCCAGCATCAAACTAATTAACGCATGCGTAGCAGCAAACACTTGGCCGGGATGAATTCCTTTGCTTAGCAATAAAGATTTACAATTCTGTACGGTTCTAGAAGTGGGTTCTGAAGATAAAATGCTACCGCTCTTAAGAACAACAATATTACCTTGCTCTTTACACCACGCTAACATTTCATCCATGACTTTATCTTTAGAATCTACATCTGATGGCGTTCCAATAACTTTTGTTTTCGTTGCACTAGCATATTGCTCTTGCAAAGAAGACACGTCATTTTTTTGTCCGCTTGAAGGAGGGGAAGTGATTTCTGCCATATGGCCTCAGCTCAGTTAATTCAGGTATAAAAAAGCTTAATTCCTTATTATAGATGGTTTTGCGAATTATCGCTGAGGGTTTTGTATTCATATTTCTTTATCAATCATTTGCTTGAAAGGTATTTTGCTTTGCCTAAACTAAGGTTTTTTTAAAAAAAATGAAGGTTAAGACTAAGAAAAAAAGAACAATAAACATTTAAAGAGATAGCAATTTGATCAAATTCTTGGGTTTAGGATAAATATAAACTGGCAAGAGAAGCTGAACTTAGCTGTGCTTGCCAGCTTTAACATACGAGCAATCTTGATTTGCACCCTGCTTAAATATCTAAATTAATCACATCTAAGGCATTGGATTCAATGAATAAGCGGCGCGGTTCTACTTCATCCCCCATTAAGGTCGTAAAGATTTTATCTGCCGCTACGGCATCTTCCACTCTTACTTGGAGTAAAACACGCTTTGCCGGATCCATGGTGGTTTCCCATAATTGTTCGGGATTCATTTCCCCTAAACCTTTATAACGTTGAATAGTTTGGCCTTTTTTAGCTTCAGATAAAAGCCAGGTCACCGCTTCTTTGAAGGTTTTAACCAGACTCTTTTTCTCATCGCGCTGAATATAAGCGGTCGCTTTAACGAGGTGATTCAGTTTTTGACCAAAATCGTTTAGCTTACGAAATTCGGCTGATAGAAATAAATCTTTACTAATCAATACAATATGCGAGACACCTTGCATGCTGATGGTTATTTTTGGTAACCACCAGTGGCGCTCTGTGTCTTCCGTTAATTCCACTTCATAATAGCTAGACATTGTAGCACGCGCATTTAAGGCTTCTTGATACAAAGCGGCTGTTTTTTTCATGCTCTCATGATTGCTTAATTCATACTCAGTAAGCCAAGGCATGTACATAAATAATTCTAGAATTTCGCTTGGATACCGTTTTCCAAAGCGTTTCAGCATATTAGTCATAGCATGATATTCATCAACCAATTGCTGTAAAACTTCACCAGTTATAGGTGAACCTTCTCCAGGATAAAATGTAGCGCCCTCTAAAGCAGTTTGAAACAACAAATCATCTAATGATTTTTCATCTTTGACATAGCGCTCTTGTTTATTCTTTTTAATTTTGAATAGAGGTGGCTGCGCAATATAGATATATCCTCTTTCTATCAATTCAGGCATTTGACGATAAAAAAAGGTCAACAACAAGGTGCGAATGTGCGATCCATCCACATCAGCGTCTGTCATGATAATAATACTGTGATAACGGGTTTTATCTGGCGCATACTCTTCGCGACCAATTCCACAACCTAAGGCTGTAATTAAAGTAGCAACTTCTGCAGAAGAGAGCATTTTATCAAAACGTGCTTTCTCCACATTGAGAATTTTGCCTTTCAAAGGCAAAATAGCTTGAGATTTTCTATCCCGCGCTTGTTTTGCTGAGCCACCTGCCGAATCTCCCTCAACAATAAAAAGTTCAGAGCGACTTGGATCTTCTTCCTGGCAATCTGCAAGCTTACCTGGCAGACCCGCAACATCTAAAGCACTTTTACGCCGGGTTAATTCCCGGGCTTTTCGCGCTGCTTCGCGTGCTCTTGCCGCATCAATGACTTTACTGACAATTGCCTTTGCATCTTGCGGATTTTCCATCAAATAATCTTGGAATTTTTCGTTCATCAGCGATTCGACGACTGCTTTAATTTCTGACGAAACTAATTTATCTTTAGTTTGCGCCGAAAATTTTGGATTAGGCATTTTAACCGATAAAACAGCTGTTAAACCTTCGCGTAAATCATCGCCCGAAGTCGCTATTTTTTCTTTTTTGGCATAGCCTTCTTTATCTAAATAATTGTTAAAAACCCGGGTTAAAGCGCTACGAAAACCAGCAACGTGCGTACCGCCATCGCGTTGGGGAATGTTATTGGTATAACAAAATAATTTTTCTTGATAGGTATCGTTCCATTGCAAGGCAACTTCTACCATCACATGGTCTTTTTCTGCATTAAAATAGAATATTTTTTGGTGAATAGGCGTTTTATTGCGATTTAAATCTTCGACAAACCCTTTTAAACCGCCATGATATTCAAAAGCATCTTTTTTACCGGTTCTTTCATCTGTTAAAAAAATTCGGATGGACGTATTGAGAAAAGCGAGTTCGCGTAAGCGTTTTGCTAGGATATCGTAGCTAAATTGAATATTTTTGAATATTTCTGCGCTGGGTTTAAATTTTACTTCTGTTCCGCGCTCTGTTGTTTCGCCCATCATGGTTAACGACGCAGCAGGCACGCCTAAATGATAATATTGTTCATAAACTTTACCATGCATGCGTATCACTAAATGCAGCTCTTCTGATAAAGCATTAACCACGGAAACCCCTACACCATGCAAGCCGCCGGAAATCTTATAAGAATCATTATCAAACTTACCCCCTGAATGAAGCACCGTCATAATGACTTCTGCTGCAGAGCGACCTTCTTCTGGGTGAATATCCACAGGAATGCCACGACCATTATCTTTAACAGAAACAGACTCATCGGCATGAATGGTAACCCAAATCGTATCGCAATAGCCTCCTAGCGCTTCATCTATAGAATTATCGACTAACTCAAATACCATATGGTGGAGACCCGTACCATCTTCTGTGTCACCAATATACATACCAGGGCGTTTTCGGACGGCATCTAAGCCTTTTAAGACCTTGATTTTAGAGGAATCATAGTTTTCGGCGGTATCTGTACTCAATTTAATACTCCTAAATTCAAATTCTCAGCTTTACTTACTTCTCCGTGTTTCACGTGAAACACTTGCGCGATTATCTCAGCTTGTTCAGTAATAAATGGCCAAATGGTTGCTTGTTCAATCGCTGTAATAAACACCTGGGTTTTTTGTTGTGATAGCAAAGAAATCAGCTTCTGTCTGCTGTGCAAATCCAGCTCAGCAGCCAAGTCATCTACCAGGTAGATTATTCTCTTATTCACTTGTTTATTTAGTAATAATCCTTGGGCGACTAGCATAGCACAAATAAGCAATTTTTGCTGTCCTCTTGATAAAAAATGTTTCACCGCCACCCCTTCCATTGTGATATTTAAATCAGCTCTATGGGGGCCATATTGGGTATAACCTAGCCTAAATTCATCTACATAATCCATAAAATGTGCTGCGTACTCTAAACTCTCATCCCAGCCACATTGATATTGAATAGACAACCCCGTTAAACCCAATAATGTTTGCGAAAATGCTGCAATAAAGGGGGTAATGGCTTCAACATAGTCACGACGTAAACCATCTAGTATTAAGCCATATTTAACCAGCTCTTCTGTCCAAACATCCAATTCACGTTTGGTCTTTTTATCCCGTAAAATCACATTCCGCTGTTTTAACGCGCGCTCATAATGACGCCAAGCAATTAAAAAAGATTCAGAATGATAAAAAAGACCCCAATCCAGGTATTTTCTGCGATATAAAGGGCCTGATTCAAATAATTGATGAGATTGAGAATTAACAATATGAATGGGTATTAAATAAGTTAACTCACTTAATCCTGTGGCTTCTCGCTCTGCAATACGCGAGCGTGCTGCACCATTAATATCGCGCTCAACACCCACTGCAAGCTGTTGTTCTATATCACTTTTAATTTGGGCAAAGACAGAAAATTTTTGCGTTTGGTAACGAATGAGACGGGTGGCTAAAGCACTGCGAAAAGAGCGACCTAAACTTAAATAATGAATGGCTTCAAGTAAACTGGTTTTACCACTCCCATTCTCACCACAAATAATATTTAATCCGGCAGAAGGCGCTAACTCAACGGCTGCTAAATTCCTAAAATTTGCGATACGTAATGCTGTAATCGTCATGGCTACCACTCAATCAAACGCAGCAAGATAACTATCAATCAAAGGCTTTTAATACTTATTTATAAATTAACGGTATAAGCGGTACAGATAACAGTAACAAAATGAATGAGTTAGCGTTATATCGAATGGTCTCTGACTAAGAATATGCGCTCTCTACAGTTAGAGTCGCATAGGCATGACCACATAAAAACACACTTGCTGCTCATTTTCTGCTGATTCTATTAACATACCTTCATTCGGCCCGGTTAAAGTACAACGGATATTTTTAGCCGGAATGGCCGAAATAGCATCCAATAAATAAGCCACATTAAAACCAACTTCTAAAGAATTGCCCGTATATTCTAATGAAACCGCTTCTTCGGCATGTTCTTGATCAGAATTATTAGCCGTTATTTTAAGTTTATTGGGCTCTAACTGAAACCGAATCCCGCGGAATTTTTCATTAGAAAGAATAGAAGCTCTGGTTAAAGCTTGTTTGATAGCTTCTTTATCACCTACAGCAATAATAGTACCCTTACGAATAAGCCGATTATAGTCTGGATATTGCGCATTAATGAGTTTAGAGGTAAATATATAATCAGGTGCTGTCATGCGAAAGCGACCATCCCCTATTTTGATACTGACTTCATTTGCATCATCATTGTCTAATAAACGAATTAATTCGAGCACACTTTTGCGCGGCAGTATCACTTGCGCTTGTACGTCCCCTATAGCCTCATCTGTGATAGAAGCGAACGCTAAACGGTGACCATCTGCTGCCACACATTTAATGATATTGGGACTGATTTCCAAAAAAGTCCCATTTAAAAAATGTCTGACATCTTGTTGTCCCATTGCAAAATACGTTTTGGTCAATAAACTTTTGAGATGGCTTTGCTTCAGCGTAAATTGTGTGGCATCCGCATTTTCATTTAAATCTTCTAAGTTAGGAAAATCTTGGGCTGCCAATGTATTTAATTTAAAATGGCTATCTCCCGCACGAATATTCAGATAATTTTTTTCTAATGAAAGACGCAACATCACTTCATCTGGCAACGTACGACAAATATCGAATAACTTTCTAGCTGAAACGGTTGTAGAACCTTGAGGTGATTCATTTTTTAATTGAATAGAACCGATGAGTTCAATTTCTAAATCCGTTCCAGTCAACAATAAATGGTTATTTTTTATGGTCAATAATACATTTGAAAGAATAGGCAATGTTTGTTTCTTTTCAACCACACTGCTCATAGCCTGCAAAGGCTTTAAAAGTGTTTCACGCTGAATGGTAATATCCATCATAAATGATCTCTTTTCATATAGACCGTAAAGTCATCAACCCAAAAGTGCTTTAACCGTCTAATCGTTAAACGTATTCATCCTTTTTACCTGTAAAACAAAATCTGCGCCACATCCTTTTTTTCATTCCAAGCCTGCCTCTTTTGTCTTATTTCTTCGTTGCATGGATTTCTGCGCTGCTCATTAACTGGCGTGTAAACTGCGCTGCTCGAAACCCATGCGCCTCGAACTAAAGCAAAATAGGCAGATTTGGAAAGAGGTCTATTATCTTTTTCATTATTACGTCGTCAATATTCTCAGTAAATTGGTATAGTCTTCTTCAATATCAGCATCGGTTTGTCTCAGTCCAGAGATCATACGGCAAGCGTGTAAAACAGTCGTATGATCTCTACCACCAAAAGCATCACCAATCTCAGGCAAACTGTGATTAGTAAGCTCTTTTGCAAGCGCCATAGCGATTTGTCTAGGCCTTGCAACAGAACGATTGCGACGTTTAGATAATAAATCAGCCACTTTAATCTTGTAATATTCAGCAACTGTGCGTTGAATATTTTCAATGGTGACTAATTTATCTTGTAACGCTAACAAATCACGCAATGCTTCTTTGACAAAATCCAGGGTAATTGCTTTACCCGTAAAATGCGCATTTGCAATAATGCGTTTCAATGCGCCTTCTAATTCACGCACATTAGAACGAATACGTTTCGCTACAAAAAATGCCACTTCATACGGTAAATTAATCTTGGTTTGTTCTGCTTTACTCATCAAAATAGCAACACGCGTTTCAAGTTCCGGCGGTTCAACAGCTACCGTTAATCCCCATCCAAATCTAGATTTTAAGCGCTCTTCAACCCCATTAATTTCTTTAGGATAGCGGTCACACGTTAAAATAACTTGTTGCTGACTTTCTAAAAGCGCATTAAACGTATGGAAAAATTCTTCTTGTGTGCGATCTTTGCCTGCAAAAAATTGGATATCATCAATCAATAAGGCATCTACATTTCGGTAAAAACGCTTGAATTCATTCATTGCATTAGTCTGCAGCGCTTTTACCATGTCTGCCACAAAACGCTCAGAATGCAGATAGAGCACTCGTGCTTTCGCATTATCTCGAATAATTTGATTGCCGATAGCGTGCATTAAATGGGTTTTACCTAAACCCACACCGCCATATAAAAATAAAGGATTGTAAGCAACCGCGGGATTTTCTGCGACTTGTAATGAAGCTGCTTTGGCTAATTGGTTAGATTTGCCTTCGACAAAATTATCAAACGTAAAATTGGGATTTAAATTGCTTTGATATGTTCTATTGTCTGTATGAACAAAAGCCGCTTTATGGGAAGCATTGTTTCCTGCTTGCGCAGCAGATCTAGGCGCGGCCTCAGCAACGCGTTGTAGCTCATTACGTTTGCTACCAATTTCAAGTTGTACCGGTGGCGGTTCATTATCACTAAATTGCGTCACCAATTCGTTAATGCGTAACAAAAACCGCTCCGCAATCCAATCCAACACAAATCGATTTGGCGCAAGTAAGATGAGCTTGCCATCCGTATATTCAGCTTGTAAAGGCCGAATCCATGTGTTGAATTGCTGGGAGGGATATTCACTCTCAAGAGAATTCAAACATTTTTCCCAAAGTGATGCGCTCAACTTAACTTCTCCACTTGTAATGTTAATGACCTAGCGATAGAACTAGATACAAATATTCAGTAGCTATTGAACCAAATGACAGCATGGCACTTTTGATAGGAAGCCACGTTTGGGACTTAATATATAGATTCAAACTTATTTAATAAGTGATTCGCGCTGCTTTTTTGAAAAATCCCAAATACAAAAAAATACATCCTACCACCAGGTGAAAACAATTATCGGGGATATTCACATGCATGATGACAAGATTACCATCACGCCAAAACCCCGCTATAGCGAGCAAGCAGTATAAGATACCAAAAGTTTTAAAATAAATTCGAATAAATTTAAACTGGGTTGCAGCCATGATAGCAAGCACGCCTACCATAACATACAAAAAACTATTCATTTTGGCTATTTCAAAAAAACTAAACAAATGCGTTTGATAATTAAAAACAGCAATAAAGCCTGCCACACCTAAGGAAATAAAGAGAATCCCAATTAGAATAGTTAATAATCTATACAGCATGTGAAATGACTCCTGTCAGTAAGATGGTCACAAATCCATTTATAACAGCAAAGAGCGATTATAGCGGAAATAGAAGTAAGAGTGACCTATTAAGCACGCAACGCGTGTAAAGTCTATCCAGTCTAGAAGAAAAGCCAACCTTGTACCTAGCTCTAAATCATATTATCCTCAATCCCCACAAAGCTTAAACCCCAGCAGGAAACAACATGTCTGCGCAATCAAAAACACTTATTTTGGTCGATGGTTCGTCTTATTTATATCGCGCCTTTCATGCCTTACCACCGCTAATGAACTCCAAAGGTTATCCCACAGGCGCTGTGTATGGCGTGATCAATATGATTAAACGCTTATTGTTGGATTACAAACCCACCCATATGGCCATTATTTTTGATGCCAAAGGAAAAACATTTAGGGATGACTTATATCCTGCTTATAAAGCCACCAGACAAGCGATGCCGCCAGAATTAATTCAGCAAATCGAACCCATTCACAATATTATTCGCGCACTGGGATTGCCCTTAGTGATAGTCGAAGGGGTAGAAGCCGATGATGTCATTGGCACTATAGTCACCCAAGCAGCGCAAGCGCACATGCAGGCTATTATTTCAACTGGCGATAAAGATCTCGCTCAGTTAGTCAATGAACATGTCACGCTGATTAATACCATGACTAACACCACCTTAATGCCAGAAAGTGTTAAAGAGAAATTTGGTGTGCCGCCAGAGCGCATTGTCGATTATTTAACACTAGTGGGTGATAGCTCAGATAATATTCCCGGCGTGCCACAAGTGGGGCCTAAGACAGCTGTCAAATGGTTACAGTTGTATGAATCGTTAGATAATATTGTGAACAACGCAGAAAAAATCACGGGCAAAGTAGGGGAAAATTTCCGCGCAGCCATACAACAATTCCCGTTGGTTAAATCACTGGTTACGATTAAACGCGATGTGTCATTACCCATTAAATTTACGGATTTAATCATTCAACCGCCAGAAAAACAGACCTTGATAGCCATTTATAAAGAAATGGAATTCAAAAATTGGCTGAGCGAATTACTATCGGAAGTAAAAGAACCAAACGCAACTAACACTAACCACGCCAATTACAACGTCATCACTACAGAAAAAGAATTTAATGCTTGGCTTGCGTTACTCAATCAACAAACCTTGATTGCGATTGATACGGAAACCACGAGTTTAGATTACATGGCGGCGCGATTGGTAGGCATATCAATGGCAATCGCTCCCGGTAGAGCAACGTATATTCCATTTGGTCATGATTATGCAGGCGCCCCATCACAACTCACAGAAGATTTTGTTCTCAGCCATTTAAAACCCATTCTTGAAAACCCAAACATCCAAAAAATAGGCCAAAATCTTAAATATGATATGGAAGTATTAGCCAATGTAGGAATAATGCTGCAAGGCGTCGCGTTTGATACCATGCTTGAATCCTACGTCTTAGATAGCGCGGGCAAAAGTCATGACATGGATACGCTTGCACTGAAATATTTAGGCTGGCGCACGATTAGCTTTACGGATATTGCAGGTAAAGGCAATAAACAATTAACGTTTAATCAAATCGAATTAGAAAAAGCGGGTCCCTATGCTGCAGAAGATGCAGATGTCACACTCAGACTGCATCATACTTTGTCACGACGTCTTGATGAACAAGCAGGCATTAAAAAAGTTTTTCACCAAATAGAAATGCCGCTTCTGTCCGTGTTAGCCAAAATGGAACGCCATGGCGTGTTAATTGATCCGCAAAAACTGCAAAATCAACGTGAAGAATTACAAACGCGTTTACATGAATTAGAACAAGAAGCGTATACCCTGGCTGGACAAGAATTTAATATTAATTCGCCTAAACAATTACAAGATATTTTATTTCAAACTTTAAAATTACCTGTTCTACAAAAAACACCTACGGGCCAACCATCGACCGCTGATCCCGTATTACAAGAATTAGCGCTTGAATTTGCTATGCCCCATATCATTATTGAATATCGAAGTTTGAGTAAATTAATTTCGACATATACCAATCGCTTGATTGAACAAATCAATCCGCAAACAGGACGTTTACATACTTCGTATAATCAAACGGGAACAGCAACAGGGCGTTTATCTTCATCCGATCCCAATTTACAAAATATTCCTATACGCACACGCGAAGGACGACGTATTCGCCAAGCTTTTATTGCAACACCCGGTCATAAAATTCTAAGTGCTGATTATTCTCAAATTGAATTACGTCTCATGGCGCATATTTCTAAAGATCCCAGTTTACTGAATGCTTTTGCCAATGATTTGGATATTCACAAAGCCACCGCCGCAGAAGTGTGGGGCGTAACGCTAGAAGCCGTTTCGCCAGAAATGCGTAGAAACGCCAAAGCCATTAATTTTGGCTTATTGTATGGCATGTCTGCATTTGGATTAACACGTCAATTAGGCATAGAGCGCAAAGCGGCACAAGAATATATTGATCGCTATTTTGCGCGTTATCCGCAAGTTAAGGGTTATATGGAAAGCATACGTGCAGATGCAAAAGAAAAAGGTTATGTGGAAACCCTTTATGGGCGTCGATTGTATATTGCTGATATTAAATCCACCCAAATCATGCGCCAAAAAGCAGCGGAGCGTGCCGCCATTAACGCACCACTGCAAGGCAGTGCTGCGGATATTATTAAACTGGCCATGATAAATATAGATCGCTGGATTACAGAAAAAAAAGTTCCCGTCAAAATGATTATGCAAGTTCATGACGAACTGGTTTTTGAAGTCAGAGAAGAAGATTTAGCTTTTGTGCAAGAAAATATTCGCACGCTCATGGCAGAATCGGTTGAATTACTTATTCCATTACGCGTTTCTATAGGGGTGGGTGATAATTGGGACCAAGCTTCTGAGCATTAGGGTTTGTTTGTTGGGTTGAGATTTCGTTTTTGGGATGCTTTGCGATATGATGATGTGGATCTTTTTGAAATAACCCAAGGAAGGGCTTATGAGCATCATACCTTCACAGCCAAGTTCAAATACTAAGTTAATTCGCATTAGCCTAAAACTTTACGGACGCAGTTTCTCTAAAATTATTTTACTCAGTTTTTTGCTTGCAATAACAGCGTTCATTCCACAATTAATCAGCGTCAGCATTGGCCATCCGCTAAACATCCCCATCTTCAGTTTGAATCGGCTATGGTTGTTGATTATTAACTTATTAGCTTTAGTTTTTTTTATTGGCATACTGTGGCACATGCGTTGCGTCATACGTAACATTCATGAACCCCTAATCCAAGACTTAAAAGTAGGATTAAAAAAATTCGGCTATGCCTTTCTGGCCGGTCTCATTCAAGGTTTGATTATTTATGGTTTCACCTTAATCGCACTTTTTTTTCAATACTTTTTATTGAAACAAGGCTTATTTTCCTCGCGCACCTTTTTAAGTGCGGGCTTAACGACGCTATTTTTTATGGTGCAGTTTGTTCTTTTTATCTATGTTTATTCCTTATTTCTTTTCTTCGTTCCTTTGATCACCGTTGAAAACCGAGGGGTATTTAGCTCACTAGAGCAAAGCGCTTCTCTCGTTTGGAACCACTGGTGGCGTATCATTTTTACCCAAATTACACCTTGGATTTGTTATTTTGCTGCGCTGGTTATCATTAAGCGTTTATTTCATGTTACCCTTCCTTTCTATTTCCTCACTAAAAGCATGTTGACTTGGTGGTCGCTATCCATAAACATTATTGTGTTTGCTTTTTTTGTACCTTGGTTTGCGGCTTTACTTTTAGTCCAATTAAAAGACTTAGAACTCAGAAAGAAAAATGCACTATAAATGAATAAAGAAAAACAATCTGCAGCACAGATTTTATTAGCTTTTGATTTTGGTATGAAACGCATAGGCGTTGCTGTGGGTCAAACCGTTACCCAAACAGCCCGTCCCTTGGATACAATTCAAGCAAAAGATGGCATACCCAATTGGGATGCCATCAAAAAACTTATTAAAAAATGGTTGCCAGACGCGCTTGTAGTAGGCATTCCTCTTAATATGGATGGCAGCGATCAAGCAATTAGTGAGCAGGCCCGTCGCTTTGCCCAAGATTTACGTGAACAGTATCAACTGACGGTGCATGAAATAGATGAAAGACTCACAACAAAAGATGCAAGAGAGCGATTATTTAAAAAAGGGGGCTATAAAGCGTTACAAGATGGACAAGTCGATCGTGTCGCTGCACAATTAATCCTCCAAAATTGGTTCGCAGAAAATTGACATTCCCTAGTCCTTAGGTTTAAAACAAGCATCACGTACTAAACCAAAGACATGCTGATATGAAGTTTAAAGCTAAGAGCGTAAACGCATGAGTCAAAGTGAACATATTCAAATCAATCCTTATAACAAAGCGGAAAAGATCATGTCTACCCGATTATATTACTTGCTGGGCATCTCATTAATTAGCTTACTGCTACTAACGAGTATTTATTTACAACTATTTGAAGGCATCATTCCTTGTCCTCTCTGTACCTTACAACGGCTGACTTTTGGTTTATTAGGTATTTTGTTTTTGGCAGGTTTATTTCTTTACGCCAGAAAATGGGGGCGTTTAATTATAGATAGCTTGCTTGCTTTAAGTTCGATATTAGGCATTTTTTTGGCAGGCAGACAAATTTGGTTGCAACATGTTCCTTCTCCTAACAATGAGTGTGGGGTCAGTTTGCAATATATGGCGCAAGTTTTGCCCTTTAATGAGCTCATCAAAAAAATATTTGAAGGGAGTGCCGAATGCTCTAAGCAAGGCTGGGTCTTTATGCATCTTAATATGGCAGAATGGGCATTGGTCTGGTTCGTTCTCTTCTTATTATTTTCCCTGCATTTGCTACTGAAAGAAATTAAATTTTAGATTCTATTCTATAAGCTACTGCCTCTTTTAAACGATAAAAGAGGCAGTGCTGATTACGCTTTTCTCACTACATTTTCGCAGTCATCAACGGCGTTGAGTCATTAAAATAGTCATCAAATGCTTGTGTTGGAATAGGTTTTACAGGTGATTTTTGTAAATAATTATCCTTATTCGCTTTAAATATCCCAAGTGTAGAAAATAAAGTGGATAAGCTTTTCTTAGCGAATGGATGGTTCTCTTCTTTCTCAAAATTTTTAATAACTTGCTTTTTCTCATCATGTAAATGATGACCTTTTTTAATACCTTTATACATCATAGCGCCAGTAAAGATGGCCCCTACAAGCAATAAAGCAGCTGCGCCTACGCCACCACAAGTAAACATCGAGCCTACGGTTATAGCCCCAGCAACCAGAGCAACACCACCTATAATGATACCCGCACTAAAACCAGCTAGAGAACCAAACATACCTCCCAAAAACCCTCCCGCAATTGCACCGGTAGCAGCTGAGTCTTTATAAACATAGCGAGGGCCATAGAGTTGGCTTTTTAATTCTTTATGCCAACTCTTTTGAATGCTCTCCTTCTTGCTTTCTACTAGATCATCATTGGCATAGATTAGTTTTGCTTTATAAAAAGAAACTAAATTGGAGCTTTCACAAATCTCTTTTGCTTCTGTCGTTTTTTCTACGAGATGGTCAAGAATAATGGGGTAAGGCGAATTTGCGCCATATTTATCAAGCATAGGTGCCGTAAAATTGCTGTAATAATAATTAAGCTCGGAAACAACTTGCGATAAGCGTGCTTGTATTTCTATGCTTGCCAGTAGATCAAGTTGGAATTCGAATTGCTGTTGTTCAGATACCGCTTGTTGCAGATTTTGAATATCTCTTTCCGTTTTTCTTTTTTTCTCTTCAAAAAAATGAATTAATTCTTTAAGTTCTAAAAGTTTTTCGTTGTAATTGAGTTCCTGAGATCCTGTTTCTGGCAAGTTATTTCTTGATACCATAATTAATTTTCCTTATTGTTCTTGTACGATTATATTTTTTTAATACTATTCTCAACTTTTTACATGACGGTGAATGACACTGCCTTTAGGCGTTTTGATTTTCCACAAATGTCAAATCTTCAAATCTTTCGTTGTTAGAGAGAAAGCCGTCAATCGCTGCAAAGTTTATCATCGCTGTATATTGCTTGATAGATGAAAGGTGCAAAATTTAATCTGGGAGGGAAACGACGCCAGCAGATTTTAAGCCCAATGTATACGCTAAGGAAATGATGATGATAAGTAAGCGCTGAATTTTTAGGAATTGATCTATCCCGCTATTACCATTTCCCTAAAAAGTGAGATAAGATGAGGAAATCACTTCTAACATGATCACATCATGCTAAACAAACAATTTATTATTAAAGTGACTCTATTTATTTCTTTATGTCTTGTCTCTGTATTCGCTTATGCAGAAGGCGATAATGGCGATGGCATAGGGCAAACCATTCAAATTTACACGCGCTTCCATTCTTTTCTAGGTAAACCCATGTGGCTTTTTATTATTCGTGATATTGATCACGATGAGAGTATTCCTTATTTGTTTGATATAGAAAGAGGGGATAATTTTTGGGTGGCGTTTACCTATGGCAGAAACTATCTCATCACTGTTTCGCAAATGAAATTTGAAACGTATCGCTCACGTTACAATCAATTTAAACAATATAAAATAAACAATTTTTGCGGCCTTGAAAGTAATGGCAGAATTATCAAAGCGCAATCCATGTATATCACTATTAATGGTGATTTAAGTCCTTATTCAGACACTTATACGTGTAATGTTTCCACCTTTTCTCATGGTAATTTTACTATCGTAAATCAGTGATCCATGTCGTAAACAAGGAGAGTGTATGCTTCTTAACAATATCCTAGAAAGTATAGGAAATACGCCTATCATTAAATTAAATCACGTTGGCAAGGAATTGGCTTGTGATCTATATGGTAAGTGCGAATTTTTTAATCCCGGTGGTTCTGTAAAAGATAGAATCGCTTTGAAAATGGTAGAAGAAGCGGAGCAAACCGGAAAAATTAAACCGGGTGATACCTTAATCGAAGCAACCTCTGGCAATGCAGGGATTGGTTTTGCCTTAGTCGGGGCAATTAAAGGTTATAACGTCATCATTACTATGCCTGCAAAAATGAGCCGAGAAAAAGAAGTGCTTTTAGAGGCGCTAGGCGCAACCATTTATCGCACCCCAACCGAAGCAAAATGGAACGATCCCGATAGTCATCTCTCCTTAGCAAAACGTTTAGAAAAAGAATTGCCGAATGCACACATCCTCAACCAGTACACCAATCAAATCAATCCCGAAACGCATTACCATTACACCGCTCAAGAAATTTTAAATGACATGGGTAAAGACTTGGCAATGGTTGTCATGTCGGTTGGCACAGGTGGCACGATTACAGGTGTAGGCAGAAGACTTAAAAAAGAAATTCCGCATATTAAAATCATTGGTGTCGATCCATTTGGCTCGATTTTAGGGGGCGGAACGGAAACCTATCCTTATTTGGTTGAAGGAATAGGTTATGATTTTATACCCGACGTATTAGATAACAGCATAGTAGATGAGTACATCAAAGTAGACGACAAAAATTCTTTTCTCACTGCACGGCGCCTGATTCGTGAAGAAGGTTTATTGGTTGGCGGTTCATCTGGCACAGCCGTTTGGGCAGCCTTAAAAGCAGCGAGAGAATTAAAAAAAGGTCAAAAATGTTTAGTGATGTTGCCAGATGGCATACGCAATTATATGTCCAAATTTATGGATAACAATTGGATGCGTGAAAATGGCTTTTTAGATGAAACAATTGAGGCGTAAAAATGCATAAGGAAAAACAATCTCTTGCTACGCGTGCCATTCATGCCGGTCAACCGCCTGACCCTAGCACTGGCGCCATCATGGTCCCCATTTATACGACATCCACTTACGTACAAGAAAGTCCGGGGAAACATCACGGCTTTGACTATTCGCGTAGCCAAAATCCAACTCGGCTTGCGTATGAAAACTGTATCGCCAATATTGAATCTGGTAAACATGGTTTTGCTTTTGCCTCCGGGATGGCAGCTATTGCCACCGTGCTAGAAATTTTGCAATCAGGCGATCATGTTATCGTTTGCGATGATGTCTATGGTGGCACATACCGACTTTTTGAAAACGTGCGCAAGCGTTCTGCCGGTTTAGATTTTTCTTTTGTCGATTTAAACAATGTAGAAAATATTGAAAAATATTTGCGGCCAGAAACCCGCATGATTTGGATAGAAACGCCCACCAATCCACTGTTAAAATTATTAGATCTAAAAAAAATTGCTGCTTTTGCAAAAGCCCATCAGTTAATCTCCGTAGCAGATAATACGTTTGCAACCCCTATCATTCAAAGACCATTAGAATATGGTTTTGATATTGTCATTCATTCCGCTACAAAATATTTAAATGGCCACTCAGATATGATAGGCGGCGTTGCAGTCATTGGTGATAATCCTGCTTTAGCTGAGCAAATCCAATTTTTACATAAATCAATAGGTGCCATTGCTGGTCCATTCGATAGTTTTCTTGCGATGCGCGGTTTAAAAACCTTAGTTGTGCGCATGGAACGTCATTGTGAAAACGCACTAGCCTTGGCTGAATGGCTTCTAAAACATCCGCGTATTGCACAAGTTTATTATCCCGGGCTACCCGAGCATACACACTACGCATTAGCTCAAAAACAAATGAAATATTTTGGCGGTATGATTTCTGTAGAAATTAAAGGGGATTTAGCGGACACGTTTACAGTATTAAAACGTTGTCAGTTATTTTCATTAGCAGAAAGTTTAGGCGGCGTTGAGAGTCTAATTGAACATCCTGCTACCATGACGCATGCAAGCGTTCCACTTGAAAAAAGAAAACAGTTAGGCATAAAAGATAATTTTATTCGACTCTCTGTTGGGATAGAAGGGTTAGAAGATTTAAAACACGATTTACAAGAAGCGTTGAAGTCTTAACTAAAACTGCGAGCATTAGGTATCTCTCACAGTTTATTTTAGGTTTCTGGCATGACAAAAACAAACAAAGCTATCTATTCAACCCAGCTTTAATTCATATATACTCGCGTCTTAATTATTTTAAATAAAAAAAAGAAATCCAATGTTTAATACCAACGAATTGGGCACGATTGCCTCTTTGATTTATGATGTAAGCGCCATTAAGTTTGATATCGTAGAACCAGATATTCATGATGATATGATTCAACCCTATATTCTAAAGTATGTAGGCGAGCTAAGTGATACTGAATTAGAATGTCTTCATCAGTTAGCCATACACGATATTCTCAAAATAAAAACGTATTATCTTGGACTCAAGACCCGCTCTGTTACAATTATTAAAGATTGTAATGACCTTGCTTTGAAGGAATATCATACCGCACACTGCAAAACCCAGCTTGAACTTGAAACATCATCAAGCGCAACGCAAGTTCAGACATCAGATGCACGTCTCCTGTATCTTAGTCTCTTTACGAGCACAGAAAATAAATTTATCAACATTCTTAAAAACATTAGCGACGCTAAACTGGAAAATGTTTTCGATGAAGTAGCAACTCTTATTAAAAAAAATCCTGCACAACATTCAAGAAATACCTTAGAAAAAAAATTTAATGCGTATAAAGATAATCAACGTTCACTTATTAATGAAAAATTAAATCGTCATAAAATGAAACAGTTTGCGGATAACCTATTAACAAGCGATGAATACGATAAGAATAGAAAAAAAGTTAAGCCTTTCTATAATCGTTTAGAAAAAGAAGTACAATGCTTGAAATCTGCGCGCGCAAACGAAGCGCAACTTGCAGAAGCGTTATATGCACAAGCAAGCACGATACGTGATCAATTACAATCTGCTCACGCTAGCCAAATCTTTAGTTGTTTTGCCCGACCTGGAAATCGTAGCAAAATGGCTAAGCATCTTAATAATGTTCTAAAGACATATCAAAGCACGACAAGTACAAGCACATCCCCAATCACACCAACTAAAATGCCTAACACCACTAACTTATTTTCAGCCAAGTCGAGTGTGCAAAACGCAATAAAGCCTTACGATGCAAAACCTGATCAAGCGCAGGATGCAGATCAATTGCGTAGCACTCGTTTAAACCGATTTAGCATGCCAAAATAAGTGCCCAAGGCCTTTTTGGAACAAAACCCGCAATGCAAATTGGTCTTATTTTTTAAAATTAAAAGCAATATCTCGATAAGTATTTTCTACGTTCAATTTTTCTCGTAAACGTGCAATACTTTTTTCACGCAAGTTGTTTCTTTCTAAATTGATGTCTCTATCAAAACTGATTTCTCTTAATTTTGTATAAAAAAATTTAAACTTTTCTTCTCCATTGTTGCGGAAGCCTATCAAACCTTTCTCTAAGCAATAAGATTTTATTTCATCAAAACGCTTATCGAGTTTTTCTCCTTTTGTGATTGGACTTTTTATTGAACCAGGAGGCTCGTAAGGTACATAATCATAAACACGATCATGCTTGTCCAGCATGCGCACAATCAGTCTCGTTTTATTTTTTTGCACCTTTCTAAAAAGGTTAATTATCTTTTTTCTAGTAGAACAATGGGAAGAAGTTACGTTTAAGTAATCTGAAAATTCGCTTAATATTCGATTTCTTTCTTGCTTATTCAATGGTCCGTATAAGGTATTGTCTGCGTTAAGACCTTTATCATCAAACATTTGAAATAATTTGTTAGTCTGCGCCTTGTCTAAGACGTAAGGCCGCGTCACAAAATTATATGAAGCGACAACTAAACCAACCCCCACACCCAACACAGCTCCAATGATGACACCAGGAAGAGCTAAAACTAAGGTACCCGCCACAAAAACTCTTGAATCAATCATGATGAGTGGCCACAATAATATTACACCTGGTGCAAAGCCTCCTATCACTGCGCAACGAGAAATACTTTTTAGCACATCTAGAAAGAAACGCGCGGGCGGATGTGAACGTGTAAATTTTTTTAGAAAGCTAGACATGAGAAAAACAATCCTTATTTAATTTGTTATCATCCCTCGCGTTCGCAAACTCAAGCAGCTTTCCATCAGTAGCAGAAGCAATCCAGAAAACGGCACATATTGATAAAGTCTGCTGTTTTTCTGGATGCACGTCTTGCTCATTTAGCTCGCACGATCAATTCAAAAACGCTCTTTATTGTCGCAATGACTGCCTGTTATCTGAACTTGGTCCTTCAGGCACAACTATTTTATTCTGTTTAAAAAGCCCATTCTTACTGACGAGATGCATATCTTTGCGAAGTTCTGCTAACACTTCATCAAGTTGGGAAACAATACCAATTTTTTCTGGATAATATTCATCGGGAAAAAAGGGAAGAGCGTAATCAGAGTCTTTTAGATTTGCAATTGCTTCATCCATAGTTAATTTAGGTGCATCGGGATCAGGCGATACAGGTGCGTTTAAACCTTGCGTATTACAACGATAGGCTAAAATAGCCAGTGCTTTTTCAATAGTCTTTCTGTTTACATCTTTACAATCGTAATAATAATCGAAATCGCAAAGATAAGAAGGATGCTTATTTTGATAAACAGTTTTTTCTTTGATTTTACAATCCGAAGATGAATTTTCAGTTGGGTTAACACATTTACCAGCTACGACATCTTGCGGCAATTTATTTATGATTTTTGGTTTTTCTTTCAGAGCAATGATTATACCTGTCCAACATCCTGATATAGATATACACTCCTCAGTAACTGAAAGTTTTAAATACATGTTGCACTCCTTGTAATATAAAATTTTTGATGTTTCCGTGGTCTTCTAATAATGATTAGCGATTATCAAAAAACTCAATTAAATATAAATGACTATACTTAACGAAATATTAATATTTAGCTTATTTTTCTGATAGTCTCAGCTCTCAAAAGCAGCTTGCGTAAAAAAAATATTGCGCGCGGCCAAGAAAAATTAGGCATAGAAAAGACTTATCAAGATATTGCTTTTTATTTTAAAAGCTAAGACACAGCATAATAATTTAATAAAGCAAAATAAATCTTAATCATTATTATGGATTTCACTTTTACGGATGAGGTAGTCAACGCATAGACTATTTAAGCTTTTCTTGCAAAGAAATAAAGTAGATTCATTCTCGCCTGATAAGCCGACAATGAGAATAGAGGGATCTATATTCTCAGTAAGCAAATACAAGGTGTCAGCTCTATAAATATAAGAACTGACAATACCCGCTACTAAAGAAGTGACATCAAAAGTAGGCGTAGGCGGTGGAATAGGTGGCGTAGGCGGAATGGGTGGCGAGGGGTTATTCTCTAGAATATTATTAATGTTAATAAAATGCGTAATAAATTCGCCATTCGTATTTTGTGTATCACCCGAAGTTGGGGTAAACAAAGTGACTTTCACCGGTGTCGTATAAAGAAGATAATTGAGAGTATTGATACTAGCAAGATTAGTACCATCAATTAGTCCCGTTACTTTTGTCCCATTATCAAAGGTAAATGTATCATCGTTAGTGCCTCCTGTTAAATTACCAAATCCACTGAAAGTATAAGTATTGGCATTGATAGAGCCTGCATTAACCGCGGTAATGCTCCAATTATTATTTGCGTTCGTAGCAATTAAAGTTGCATTCGTGCCTGTCGTACCATCGTCTCCTACAAAATTCGTGATATTGCTAAAGCTATTAACGCGCGTTGCAGTATTGGTGAGCAAATTAACATTTACAGGAGTAGTCGCACCTAAATAAGATAAGCTATTAATGCCACTACCTCCATCTAAGGTAGCGACAGAACCACTGTCATTTACGACAAAGACATCACTGCCACTGCCACCCGTTAAATTAGCAAAATTAGCAAAGGCTAAAGTGGCGATGCCATCATTTACGATACCGCTATTACTGCCAGTGATAGTCCAACTGTTAGCTGTGTTTTCAGCTGTTAAAGTATTAATAGATGGACCATTGGCAGCACCATTGATTTGTGAAATATTAGAAAACCCACTGCTAGGATTGACTACACCTGAAGTATTTCCCGTGTAACCAAATGAAGTAGAGCCGGTGAGTGCAACATTAGTAGCTGTTGTATATGGCGAGAAATCTAAGATATTACTCCCACCTGCACCACCATTCACAACACCAGAGATCGTATCGCCGTCATTAAAAGAGAAGGTATCATTACCACTGCCGCCTGTTAAATTAGCAAAATTAGCAAAGGCTAAGGTGGCGGTGCCATCATTTACGGTACCGCTATTACTACCAGTGATAGTCCAACTGTTAGCCGTGTTTTCACCCGTCACAGTATTAATAGGTGAACCACTTGCAGCACCATTGATTTGCGTCATATTAGAAAAACCCCCGCTAGGATTTGGTGTGCCTGATGTTGTCCCTGCGTAACCAAATGCAGTAGAACCGGTGAGTGCAATATTGCTTGCCGTTGTATACTGTGCAAGATCCAGTATATTACTGCCGCCCGCGCCACCATTTACTATGCCAGAGAGAGTACTGCCATTATTAAAAGTAAACGTATCATCATTAATGCCGCCCGTTACATTCCCAATATTGGAGAAAGTAAATGCACCTGTAACACCAGTATTGGTGATACTGCCTTGATTAGCGCCGTTGATTAACCAGCTATCATTTCGCGCTACATCCACAGAAAGTTCATTACTTCCTGTGGCATTGCCCGTAACAATAATATTATTGACTCCAACCGTACCGTTAAAGACAAAGTGATTATCGGTTCCAGTTTGCCCATTTAGTATTAAGTCTTGTCCCCCACCGGTTACAGGCGTATTAAACGTGATATTGCGTCCCGTCATGGTGACGCCGCCACCTATATCCATAGTATTGCTAGCAGTATAAGTTTGATCTCCTGTTGTGGTGATAGGATTCGCACCATTGATACCTATGGTGCTGGTATTAATAAATAAATTCGCAATTGAAATGCCTCTATTAATGGTAGCGCCACCGTTTGCATTGACGGTAAAATCATAAGCGCCCGTTAGTGGCGAATTTAAAGTAAAATTAGTACCAGCAGTTAAAATTTCTGACCCAGTAAGCTGAACACCACCCGGGCTAGTACCTGCTAAGTTCAATGTTGTTCCTGAACTGAGATTGACACCATTTAATATCAAAGCGCCTGCCGTGTTCGCAGTTAACGTTAATCCGCCTACTGCTGTTGTCAGATCTGTGTTAACCGTGATGCCATTAGCAGCCGTTGCAGTCAGTGCGTTAAATGTTGATGCGTTATTGTTGAAAGAAATAGCCCCTGCTGTTCCTGAAGCCGTCAAATTAACGGTATTAATATTTGCATTATTCGTTGCTGTGACGCCATCTACAGAAATCTGACCATTAGAAGTAGTGGTAGATATACTTAAATTGTTAGCGGTGATTCTTTGTAGCTCAGCCCCACTAATACTCATCGTGCCTGTCGCATTACCAAGTCCGATTGAACCGCCAGCAAAACTTTGTCCTATCGTCGTAGTTTGAGTGCCGCTGTTAATAAAACCGGTTGAATTCAAATTTAAATCTTTAGCCAAAATAGTGATGGCCGTATTATTTGTCGTAATACCAGCACCATCTGCTACTGCCAACGTTCCTGTATTAGTCAAATTAACCGTGGTTCCTGTTTGACTAATACCAGTAACAGTAAGCGTTGGTGTATTATCAACGAGCGTAATCACACCGCTTCCAGAATTGGTGGCATTAAAATTATTGATAATATTAGCCGTCGCGCCACCCGTAGCATCTAATGTCGTGCCGCCTACTGAACTACTTGTTACGGTGTTGGCTGAAATGACACCCGAGTCGGTAATAGTACCTCCCGCTGTTACCGTCAAATTACCGGTTAAAGTAGACGCTGCAAGAATCACGCCATTTAAATCAGTAATATTGGCATTATTCCCTGAAAGCGCAATGGTGCTGAAATTATTACCGGCATTGCTTAAATTAATACTGTGCGTGCCCGCATTAATCGTTGATACCCCTGTAATAACAAGCGCACCACTTTGACTGATATGACCACCTGCTGTGACAGTTAATGTTCCTGTTAAGGTATACCCAGGCAGAACGATCGCTGCATTACTAAAATTAAGCAGCAAATTCGTTGGATTGGGACTCAAGACAGGCAGCGCAGGATTACTAGAAGCATTAACTAAAGCAACGGTTGTTAACTTCCCGGTGCTTGCCGTAAACGTCGGCACAGCAGTGAAATTATTTGCGGTATTTAATAATTGTATACTTTGATTGTTACCGCCGGTAAAGACAGTATTTTGTCCTAATGAAACAATACTATTATAAGTTTGAGAACCCGTCGTACTAACGCTGCCACCATTAATGCCTACCGTTCCGGTACCAGTCGATGTGACTGAACTTAATGACGTGGTATTACCAACTGTAGAATTAAGGTTTAAGGTGCCAGGTCCCGACAAGGCCAATACGGCGCCACCATTAATTGCACCGTTTAAAGTAAAGACATCACCCGCTGATAAGGTTGCAATCGTTCGACTGGTACCTAAGGTGCCGGCCAAAGTGATGGGGCTGTTGCCTAAGGTGCTCCCTAAGGTAGCAGTGCCTGTGCCGAGTAAAGTTGCTCCATTATTTATCGTGATTGCTTCGTTATCGATAGTGACACCATTGATTTGTAAGGTAGCGCCTGAATTAATCGTTGTGCCTGCTGCGGAAGTGCCTAAGCCGGTCGCATTGGAAATCTTTAAGATACCTGTTCCGCTTACAGTCGTTGCGCCACTGTAATTATTCGCGCTTGATAAAGTGAATGTGCCCGCACCAGATTTGATTAAAGCACCGCTACCACTGATGATGCCTCCCGATATTGTTCCATCGCCAGCGCCAGTTAAGGTCAAACTGGTGCCATTATTCGTAATACCACCCGTTAACGTTAAGCCCGCAGTAGCATTAGTTGACGTGATGGTAGGTGTACCCGCGGCTGCTATGGTAATGGCATTATTCAATACATCCGTCAAACCCGCAGCAGCCGTATCGGTGATGGCTGCTGAGCCTGTTAAACTAATGGAATTGGTATCGGCAAGCGTTCCGCCACTTAGATTAAGTCCCAATGTGGTGTTGTTTGCTAGCGAGATAGCTCCGCCACTTGCATTACCAAGACCGCCCGTGTTAGTTACGTTTAAAGTGCCCGCACTAATTGTTGTGCCGCCCGTATAAGTATTCGCACCTGCCAAAGTCCAAGTACCAGCCAGCAATTTGCTTAATGTGCCAGTCGTTGTAGCGATAGAACCACTCTCAGTACCCGCGCCTGCGCCCGTCAATGTTAGATTCTGTCCAGCACCAGTCACACCGCCGCTTAACGTTAATGCACCGCTGCCGGATGCGGATAAAATACTAGCGCCTGTCAAATTGATCACGCGATTACTGGAATTGCCGCTGCCGGTATAAATCAAGGTACCCGCTAAATCAATGGTGCCATTTCCTAAAGTGGTGGGCGCACCTAATGCACTACTGCCTCCCCCTACATCTGCAATACTGTTAATACTCAGTGTGCCTGCGCTAACGGAAGTTTTACCCGCATAAGTATTTAATGCAGATAAAATTGTCGTGCCCGTTCCAGCCCTGGTAAAACCGCCGCTTCCAGAAATAACATTGCTTAAAGTAATGGTGCCACTATTGGTTATTGTATTGTTGGTGCCTGTTAAACTAATTAGTCCGCTGTAAGTTTGCGTACCGGTTCCACTCAGTGTGACGCTGGCATTAGTACTATCTAAATTCAAGGCATTAGCAATAGATAAATTAGTAATACTTAAAGTTGATGCCGTAGCACCTGTAGGCGTGATATTAACTGCGCCCGTTCCTAATGCGTTTGCATTTGTTGTCACCGCAACTGTCCCAGCATTAATATTGGTAATGCCTGTGTATCCGGCTACGGCACCGGATAACGTTAATGTACCCGTTCCTGTTTTTGTTAAACCGCCACTACCATTTAAAAGTCCGCTAAATGCAGTACTAGCATTATCAGCACCGGCAGTTAATCTTTGCGATAAGCTTACGGTACCCGCACCTGCTAATGAGCCTATGCTTTGTGCAAAGTTATTCATATCTAATGTGCCAGTCACCGTAAAATCGCTGGCGTTAGAAAATACATTGCTAGCGCCAGCTTGTAATACACCTGCACTAATTAGCGTCGCACCGGTATAAGCACTGATGCCTGATAACGTTAAAGTACCTGCACCTTGCTTGGTCAAGCCAAAGTTTAAACCACCTGCATTACCCAGTGTTCCTGAAAACGTTGTCGAGCTTGCATCACCTACCGTTAAAATTCTTGATGCAGCGCCTGTATTTCTAACAATACCGCTGCCAGAAAGGCTGCCAATTGTTTGCGCAACATTATTCAAGTTATAAGTGCCACTACTTCCTACTGTTAATGCAGTAGTCGTTGGTAATGCATTCGTTACACCGTTAGCAAGTGTACCGCCATTAATGGTAGTCGCACTTGAGCTTGAACCATAGGTGCTCGCGCTATTGATAGTGAGTGTACCTGCACCCGTTTTTGTAAGACTGCTGCCTGTTGCAGCGCCGCTAATAGGATTGGTTGCAATGGTAATATTGGCAGGCGTAGCGCCAATGGTATCTATCGTCAGTGCATTCCCGCCAATCGCGATACCACCGCTGATGGTGAGTGTTGCACCGGTCGCACTGTTTCCCTGAATAGTGCCACCACCTGCGCCTATCGTAAAAGTACGTGCTACGGGTGCCGTTGCTGTTGCTCCCGTATATGAAAAAATGCTGCCATTATTGATTGTAATGCCGCCTGTTCCTACTTGGCTGCCTGCAGCTACTAATACACTTGCATTGAGCTTGCCGCCATTAACGATGGTACCGCCCGTATAAGTATTCGCTTGGGATAAGGTAAAAGTACCTATCCCTTGTTTAACTAAGGTGCCTGAGCCACTAATGACGCCTGTTTGCGTCCCACCACTACCAGCCATATTTAATATCAGTTGTGATCCTGTTGCACCCGTTCCAACAGCGGCATTAATAAAAATATTATTGATAGAACTCAGTGTTAAGGAATTGGCACTGCTCCAACTGAATGCATTTGCAACGGTAATATTGCCTGTGCCCGTTCCTGTCCCACCTGCTGTTGTTTGAATAACGACATTACCAGTCGCAAGCGCATTGCTTAAATCAGTGATATTCACGTTAGAGGTATTTGAATTGTTGTCAGCGGTGTAGTTAGCTGTGAAAGGTGCAGGGTTTGCTGTTGCTGCTGTACTGATTGTTAAATCGGCAGGATCTAATAACCAAGTGCCCGCTTGACCTTTTAAGGCAGATAAATTAATACTTGCGCCAGCGGTATCTAAATACTGACCTGAGGTTTCAACCCAGCCACCATTACCGCCTTTAGTCCCCCCTTGAGCCAAAATATTGCCGTAAAATTGCGTTCCCAAATCTGACCAAACAATGACGTTGCCTCCATTGCCTTCAGTTAAGGCATTAGCATTTACCGTCACATCTGATCCAAAATAAGTATGATCTGCATTCATTTCAGGGCCTGCACCGTGTGCATTCCCACCAATCAGAACCTCTCCACCACCACTATCACCGGAAACATCAATGCTGGCTTTATCAATTAATGCAACATTTGTACCCAGTATTTTTACCGTCCCGCCCGCTTCGCCGGATTTCTTACCCGAGGCAACTATTTTTTCCAGAAACAGAGACTGTCCCGCCATCTCCCATTAAAATAATTTCGCCCTTGTGTACGCCCACCGATTTAGCAACAGCGATACCTTGCATATTAATAACATTATCAAGGACACCTTGTGCGGCTTGTGCGGCCACTAAAATATGGCCACCATTTGCTATTAACCTTCCCGTATTGCTTACGGCATTAGGCAGTGGCTTACCATTCTGATCAACACCTGCATTCAGTGATTTTTCATCTACACTAAAGCCTATCATCTCATTGCCCGCAAATGTCATCGTAAATGCACCACCAGAGGCTAAAACAATATGACCGAGATTGGCTTGAATGAGACCTGTATTTGAAACACTATTACCAATGAGCGCAACAAGACCATGACTAGCAGCAATGATAGTACCTGCGTTAATGATAGAACCCGAATGAGATAAATCTTGCGAGAAGTGATAGCTGCCATTTAAAAAATTTTGATCTGTTATGTTTGCAGTTGATGCAATAAGACCACCCACATTAACAAGGGCAGATGGGCCAAAATAAATGCCAGCAGGGTTGATAAGAATAATTTGACCAGTCGCTGTTAACTGCCCATAAATTTGTGATGCACCTTGGGTTGGACTGATTCTATTTAAAGCCATGCCTCCCGCAGGCTGTTGAAAATGAGTACTCTCTTGCGCACCAATATTGAAACTCTGCCAATTAATAATTGCCTTATTACTTGTCTGATTAATCTCAACTGTATTAGCTTGAGTAGAGATTGTTGCACTCCCTGCCGCAACTTGACCCCCTTGGGGATTTGCATAAGTATTTGGTGTATACGTCAATAATGATATTAATAAACCAAAAGCAATACCCGCCCCCTGTCTCCATATTTTGTTTAAAATGGATCCAAAGCTTAATATATTGAGCTTATTTTGATAGCAATCATTCTTTTCCATACTGTCCTGAAGGTTAGAAATTAGCCAATAAAACGGGAAAGTATCAAATTCTTACCTTCTGTATAAAATATAGACTATATATGGGGTTTTTTTCAGTCGTAAAAGGGAATTTATATAATAATCAAAGAGATAAAATTTGATTATATTTGATTAATATTGCGCGAAGTTGTTATTTTTAGACAAGAATTGGGTTAAAAAGAGTAAGGATTGAGGGCTTAGTAGACTCAGCCCAAGTTACGAGCGCTACTAAGCCCAACAATCCTTACATACAGGAACGAGAAAATGTCCTTCGGTTGTCATTTTAGCCAAGTTTCATTTATACTCGCGCGCATTTGCCGGATTAAAAAAAGAGTACGCATGGCTAAGCCGCCTTTAAAAAAACTCATCCAAAACCAAGCTTATGCGATTGTCCTTTGGCAATTGGGAGTAAGTTGTTTATTAGCGCTGTTTGCTTTATTTTTAGGCGGACGCACGATTGGTTTTTCTGTTTTGATGGGTAGCATGGCTTACTGTTTACCGAATCTCCTTTTTGTGTGGCGTGTATTTAGATATAGCAGTGCACATGAAATGGCTAAATTTATGGCTGCTTTCTTCATGGGAGAAATGCTTAAACTCATTCTGAGTGCAATTTTGTTTTTAGTTATTGTTAAATACTTACCAGTTAGTTTATTATCCGTGCTCGTCGGATTTATAGTTGCCATTTTAGCATTTTGGATTGTCTGTCTGTGGCGCTTTTCGAGTAAAACAGTACCGCAACAAACTATTTTGGGAGCATGAAGGAGTGGTTAGATGAGCTCAACCAACATAACAGCAGGCCAATATATACAACATCATCTTGAGCATCTCACGCTCAATTTGAAAACGTTTACAATTGGTGAAAGCGGTGGTTTTTGGACCCTCAATCTCGACACTTTATTGGTTTCTACTATTATTGGTCTGTTCATTTTTGGTGGCTTAGGTTTAATCGCCGCTCGCGTTAAAGAAACCCCAGGCAAGCTACAAAATCTAGTCGAAATCATCATAGAATTTGTTAACAATGCCGTACACGAAGTTTTTCATCACAAAACCACTTTCATTCCTGCACTTTCTCTCACTATATTTCTTTGGGTTTTTTGCATGAATGCCATGGATTTATTACCAGTAGATTTTTTACCTAATCTACTAGGTCATATCGGTATCCACCATTTCAAAACAGTTCCTACAGCTGATCCAAACGCTACGTTTGCCATGTCTATTTCTGTTTTCTTACTCGTTATTATTTTTAATCTCCGGGTGAAGAAACATCGATTATTAAAAGAAATGTTAACGTTTCCTTTTGGTCCCTATTTATTCCCTGTCAATTTTGCTTTTCGCTTAGTTGAAGAATGCGTTAAACCTTTATCCTTGGCTTTGCGACTTTTTGGCAATATGTTTGCGGGCGAACTTATTTTTATATTGATCGCGATTATGCCTTGGTGGATGCAAGGGGCACCGGGCGGCATATGGGCTATTTTCCATATTTTAGTAATCACATTGCAGGCATTTTTATTTATGATGCTCACTATCATTTACCTCAGTATGGCGCATGACGCGCATTAGGATACGAACGAGATAAGCGAATTTAAGCAACGTAAATAAAAAGTTTTGATGGGTAATAATTTGATAGGTAACAATTGTTAATTTTCTGATTAAGAGGAGGTTCCATGGAAATCGTAAGTATTATTGGCCATGGATTAAATTCTCACATCTGAGCAACTAATTTATTCAGCAAGTCGTCCTG
>Ga0207124_1014_pt1 | contig 47955 bp, 46 predicted proteins | sample Alteio_BWMinHeat_37_FD_153506 | JGI IMG/M metagenome (GOLD analysis project Ga0207124, IMG submission 153506) | Enriched cells from forest soil in Barre Woods Harvard Forest LTER site, Petersham, Massachusetts, United States -... | ecosystem: Environmental > Terrestrial > Soil > Temperate forest >... | reverse complement strand
TGCAAGTTTTGAGCAAATTGTATCGAACCACAATTCCTAAGAAGATAGGAACATCCTTCGATACACCTCGCAAGGCTCGGCACTCAGGACGAACGGTTAAAAAAAATAATTTTTAGGCAAACAATGAATTGCAACAGATTTGCATATGACTTTGATGTTATTGTTGTTGGCGGCGGACATGCCGGCATCGAAGCTGCGCATGCAGCGGCAAAGATGGGATCAAAAACATTGCTCATCACATTGAGTCCAGAAAAAATTGGCGTTATGCCCTGCAACCCTGCCGTAGGCGGTGTTGGTAAAGGGCATATTGTTTTTGAGATCAGTGCACTTGGTGGCCTCATGCCAAAATTGTGCACTAAGACCTATCTGCAAGCACGCATGCTGAACACGCGCAAGGGTCCAGCGGTGCAAGGGCTGCGTCTGCAAATCGATAAATATGCATATAATGCACTTAGCAGCTCAATCATGATGAATCTTGCAAATTTAACCGTGGTTGCTGGCAGCGTTAATGAGATTCTCGTTGATGCCACTACACGAGCACTCAAAGGCGTAAAAACTCATGACGGCTCAGTGTACACCGCACCAAGCACCGTTATTACGACAGGCACCTTTTTAAATGGTCTCTTGCATATTGGCGATGTCAAAAAAGTTGGCGGTCGTCAAGGAGAAGATGCCGCGCTTGGTCTTTCGGCTTCCCTCGCCAATTTAGGCTTAAAACTTGGTCGACTTAAAACGGGCACACCACCACGACTTCTGCGTTCAAGTCTCGATTTTTCTAAGATGGAAAAACAAGAGGCTGACAATCTTGATTATCTGTTCGAATTCTATCCCCATAAAGTTACCAATACCCGCGACTGCTACATCACGTACACTAATGCAACCACGCACGAAATTATCCGAAAGAATTTACACCTTTCTGCCATGTATTCTGGCAATATCAAGGGCATTGGGCCGCGTTACTGTCCGTCAATCGAAGATAAAATTTCACGTTTTGCTGACAAAACTTCCCATCATGTATTTGTAGAGCCTGAAGGCGCAAACACGGAGGAAATTTATCCGAATGGTCTTTCAACCTCATTGCCTTATGAAGTACAGAAACAATACATTCAGTCGATTAAGGGATTTGAGGAAGCTATCATTGTTCGTCCAGGCTACGCGGTAGAATATGATTATGTATCCCCTGAACAACTCAACCACACCTTAGAAGTTAAAAAAATCCCTGGATTATTTTTGGCAGGCCAGATTAATGGCACCACAGGCTATGAAGAAGCTGCAGGGCAAGGTATTGTTGCCGGTATTAATGCGCATCTAAAAGCACATCAACAATCGCCTTTTATACTTGATCGCAATGAAAGTTATATCGGCATTATGATCGATGATTTGGTCAGCTTGGGCGTAGATGAGCCATACCGCATGTTCACTTCCCGTGCTGAACGGCGTTTATTGCTGCGACAAGATAACACATTTTTACGACTTACCGATCGCGCATACCAACTAGGACTTATTGACAAACAGCTCTATCACGACTTTAGTCAGGAAAAATCGCTGGTTCAAAATACCTTAAGTGACCTAAGAGCTGGGCATAACAACAGTGAGCTTTTAAAACTTTTTGGCGAACTCGAATGTGACACAGAAAATCTAAAAAAACATGCAAAGCAAGAATTAACGCAACGCAGCATACAAATCATCCATGCAGAAATTCGCTATGAGCCCTACATTCAGCGCGAAGAGAAAGAAGCTCAAAAGGCAGCTATTTACAAAGATCTTAGTATCCCCGATACTCTCGATTATCGTACCATGCCAGGACTATCGAAAGAACTACAGGAAAAATTACTCAAATACAAACCAGCAACCATTGCGCAAGCCGCGCTCATTCAGGGCATGACGCCAGCGGCATTATCATTATTAATCTTCAAAACAAGGATTCATCCTAAAACAACCTAGTACGTAATAATTGCACCATGGTTCTAATACCATTTTACGAGGAGTCTATTATGCAAAAAAAAATGGTTTTATCAATTTTTGTCATGATCTCATTATTTTTAGGAAACAATACCTTTCCAATTACCATTCACAATGATCTGCAACATTTAGCTGAAGCGGCTGATCAATATGCAGGATTTATGGATGCGCCTGTGTATGTGCAAGGCGCTTATCTGCCATTGTTTCATACTATCACCATTCCTCATGATCCTAATGGCTATGTGCTTGAAATTGAAGTTCCTGCGCAATTTGCTGCAAAACTTGCAGGCAAGGAACTATCGCGAATTAGCGAAACGTTTTTAAGTATGTTACGCTGCTACCTCAACATACATTTTAAGCCTCATGATGCGACACAAAATACACTTTCTATTACCGAAATATTAATCGATAAGGCCAGCAAATGGGAGCGGGTTGCTCCAACATATACAATCCGTTGGCATGGGTTGGGTGGATTGCGTAGTATAACTGTGTATATTCAGGACAATAATTAGGATTAACAAAAAAAGGGAGTAAGTATGAAAAATCAAAAGGTATTATTAAGCATTCTCATGCTTAGCTTGACGAGCATGTATGCGCGCGCAGAACAAAAAACTCGTACGCCCAAAAGAGAAAGTTCTGCAAAGAAAAACAAACGCTCGCGCGGCATGAAAGAAACTCAAGCATCGGTAGCGCAACCGGCAACAACTGCGCAAGTGAAAACACCTACGGTTGAAGCCTCCAAAAGCGCTCCAGCACAAACTACTGCTGCACGCAACGTCACCATCAAAAATGTTATCGATAAAAATATGCTCGGTTACAAGTATGGCTTTATGACTTACCGTCCATCTACCTTTGTCGTGAAAGTAAATGATCAAGTCGTTGAACAATCCAAATCGTGCGCTATACCGGTTGGTCAGGATAATAAAATTTGCGTCCGCTTTGACTGGGCATTCTTGAATGGCCGACGCAAAGGTGCAACCGCGGTTGATTTTGAACTGCCAGCAGATACCAATGAATTTACGATGAAATTCACCTGGCACACCGATTCGCATTTTATTATTGATAAAGCAAAAGTAGTAGGAACCAAGAAAATTTATTAACACAAAGACTTAGCATCAACAAATAAATACATGACATTTTCTTTTTTTACTTCATCAGCATTTAAAGCAAATTGGAAACCAGGACTTACCGTGTCCCTGGTTTCCATTCCTTTATCAATTTCGCTCGCAATTGCATCCGGAGCGGGTCCTATTGCAGGCATTATTACCGCCATTTGGGCAGGGCTGATTGGCGCATTATGTGGTGGTAGCAATTATAATATTATTGGGCCAACCGGCGCATTGTCAGGATTTATTTTATCGTATGCACTGCTGCAGGGCCCAGACATGATTCCCTTACTCGCAATAATGACCGGTCTTTTTGTCATTCTTGCGTATCTTTGTAAGCTGGAGCGCTTCCTTATCTTCGTACCGTCGAGTGTCATCCATGGATTTACCCTCGGTATTGCCTGCATCATCGGTTTAAGCCAGCTTAATTTTGCATGTGGATTGCAAAATCTGCCTAAACATGAAAAGTTCATGCAAAATCTCTATGAATCATTACAACATGTTGGACATATTTCATGGCCAACATGTATCGTATTTATGATGTTCTTATGCAGCCTTCTTTTGTTAAGGCAATTTGTGCCTAAGATACCAGGCGCTATTCTGTTATCCCCGCTTGGTATTGCTATCGGTTATGCTACAACACATGACCTTCTTCCGATTGATCTTATCACGCTTGGCAAACAATTTGGTAACCTTAAACCATATTTACTGCAATTTCCTTCCTTCACTTTTGATCCTCAGATTGTGCTGCCCGCTGCAGTAATCGCATTTATCGCCATTATTGAGACCATGCTTTCTGCAAAAATTGCCGATGTTATGACTAAAACAAAACATAACCCGCGCAAAGAACTTTTCGGACTGGGGTTAGCCAATATTGCATCAGGACTTGTAGGAGGAATTCCAGCAACGGCAGCATTAGCGCGCACGGCGCTTAATGTGAAAACAGGCGCGACTAGTAGGTTATCTGCCATGTTGAATAGCATTTTTATTGTGTTGTGGTCCTTTGTATTTTTGTCGTTCTTTTCTTTCATTCCAATGGCCGTTATTGCGGCAATTTTAGTATATACAGCACTCAATATGATCGAACGCGAGCATTTTGATCGCTTGTATCAGCATGACAAAAAAGGTTTTGCTATCTCGATGTTGGTAGCAGCAATTACCATTTTTATTGACCCTATTGTTGGCATTTTAGGTGGTATCGCACTAGCATTACTGGTGCTTATCCAGCAACTTGCCCAAAGTTATCACGAAGTTGTTACATCGCAAGAATCTGGTGACCAAAAAGTAACAAAAAATATCCTCACGTATAGCTTTAAGGGAAAATTGGTGTACCTAAACAGCCAAGCGCATGTTATGCGATTCCAAACTGATTTTAAGGATTACACAGGAGTTATTCTGGTGCTGCAAGATGTCTATTATATTGATTTAGATGGCGTCGATGCACTTGAAGAGATTGTTGATCTTATTCAGCAACGAGGTCAAACAATTAAAATAGTCAGTCCGCATGAGCATATAACCAACATGCTCCATAGCAGTAAAAAATTCCAAGAGCTAGAACAACAAGAACACATTTTTGATTCTTTAGCTGCAGCATTAACGGCAAAGTAATATTAATTTTCATGGCAAGGAATACCACGTCCCTCTTCCTTTGCCATGTTGCATGATATGTGCATCACGCACCAAATTCGATAGGTGCTTTTTAAGCGTACTGCGATTTGCTTTTGTCATAATTTCAAAATCACTAATCGTTAAACGCCCATGCTCACGCAATAATGCAATTATATGAGTAGATAAGAGTGGCAATTCTAATGTGAATGCTCTTTCTCGTGATACTTTTTGTTCTAAATGATTCTTCTGTTTTTGTAATGATCGTAAAAAAAAGAGTAACCAAGGTTGAAAATCTGGTGAGGCAGTCTTTAACGATTGTTGCGTTCTACGCAATGCCAAATAATAACCTTCTTTATTATTTTCAATAACACTTTCAAGCGAACTATAGGGCACATAGAGATACCCTGATTTTAATAATAACAATGTTGTAAGAATTCTTGAAAGCCGCCCATTACCATCCTGAAAAGGATGTATTGCCAAAAATTCCACAATGAAAATACCAATAACCAACAAAGGATGAAGCAATCTTGTTTCTAGTTGTTCACGTGCCCAATGAACAAGCTCTTGCATTTTCATGGGTGTTTGAAACGGCGAAGTTGTCTCAAAAATAACGCCTAAGCTTTTTCCCCTTTCATCAAACGCTTCAACATGATTATGATTGGGAAATTTTTTATAATCGCCTCGATGTCGCGCATCTTTTTCAGAAAACTTTAACAACCACCCATGCAATTGTTTAATGGTATTTTCACTAAATGGAATGGCTTCAAAACTGGTAAAAACCTCTTCGCATACAAAGGCATATCCACCAACCTCTTGCTCATCACGTGAACGGAAAGAATACGTATTGAGTTGAGAGAGGAGCTTTTCAACTTCCTGATCAGACAGTTTTGACCCTTCTATACGAGTTGAGGAACCGATACTCTCAATAGTTGCAACCTTGCGTAATATCTGCAAACGCTCTGGTGATAAAGCCCCGAATAATTGCCAAGCGCCTTTAAATTCATCCAGATCAGCGATTAAATTCACTAAATCTGATGGAATAATTACTTTTGAAGGATCAATCATTATAGGTCCTCGATATCCAAAAACTTATCCAATAATATCCAATTTTATCCAAAAATACCCAATTTCGCAATCGGCTGAATTGATTATTCATCTTCAAGTGCAAAAATTTAATACTAGAAATTATTACATCAATTCTGCTAGTCTGTAGTTAATGATAAAAAACACCGGGGGACAGAAAAAAGGAAAAAAGCATGAAACGATTTTTAATAATGATTTTCGTGGCATCCCTAACCCAGCAAGCTCATGCGGGCCTTAAGGCTGGTGCTGTGAACATTAGAAAAGCAATCAATCAATCTGACACCAACCTCACCATCGGATGGTTTGAAGATAATAAACTTGGCTATGAGGCTATAGTTGGTCCAACAACTAGTCCTATTCTCAAGGATGGAGGAACTTATATACAGTGGTGTCAATCGCATGGCGGTAATTTTCTTAGAATTATCACTAAAGCCGGAATGATCGACATGTGTGATAAAGAACATGGCACCTGCACGATTACCGGCAATGTAAGCATGGTTGATGGAGTACGAGGATGGGGTATGATAAAACCGGCAATAAAAGCAGGATATAAATATGTAACCTTTGTCAGAAATGGCGTAAACCAACCAACTCCTGACACATTTACCATCGCCCTTGATCGTTATCAATATTATTATCTTGTTGTAAAACAGGATGGACATATTTATTTCTTAGAAGAAGCTATGACAGCGGAACATAATCTTCCTTCCAAAGACCTCAAATACGGTTATCCAACGGAAACATCAGGTTTTCAGTAAACAGTTGTAAATAGTGCTCACGCTAATAACTACTTTTTCCCATATCTCTATCCCAGCAGCCCCTTTGACTGCGCATAACCACTTTGATAATATTAAATATAAGCAATGCATTGTTTAATATTTTTTATTTGAGTATCAAAGTGAAAATCTTCTTATTTTTCAATAAAATCATCCTATGTAACCTGATAGCATTAACTGCACATTTCTGCATAAATGCCATGCAATCATCATCGCAAGACCCTCAAAAGGGTGAGGCTTTTTCTCGAGTTCTTGCTGACAATCCCAATGGCTTTGACGGAAATTCCGATGAATGGGTAACTGAAGTGGGAGTAGGTGACCATAAAATTAGCAAACATTATCTCCACAAATGCAAATCTCCACGCGGCACATGCAGGTATAGCACAATGGGCTTTACACAGGAGCCACAAACACAAGTGTTCAGATATCGCGCAAATGGGCACAATACTTTTGATAAAGCTGAAAAAATTCTTTATGTGCCTAGCTCAGCACTTGTAGCTATCAATGATAATGGAGCAATAATATCAGCTGAAAATAATATTGACGATGGCACTTCATCGATTCTCTTCCAGACTGACACCATGTCAGAACCCAAAAAATTAAACACAACTGGAAAAAGGGCAGGTACACCATTGGGCGACACACTCAATTATCTGGCTCAAAAAAAGCTAAAAACAAGCATCATTCAAGGTCATGTATCTGCAGTACGATTTGATGATAAAGATCAAAATCTTATTTGGATGGGCACTGAACGCGGGCATCTCATGGCTTTCGACACCACGAACATGACAGAAGCAAAGCGCTTTGCTTCAACTAATGGCATGATACAAGATCTCACACCATATAAAGGAAATGTATTATCATTAAGACCCGGTGCTTTGACCATAACAAACAAAAAATATGGAACCACCGAACTTGTATTAAGCAATCTTAATCAGGGGCTAACCCACATCCTTGTCCATAAACCACTAACGCAGCCACAGGACACCTACGTAATTTTTGGAACATCAGAAAAAGAATGCATGCTGAAGACATTTTATAGAGGCGACAATTCTTGGAGATTAAAGGGGCCAGAGGAAGAATTCCGATCAAATTTGCTCGACGACAGGAAATTTCAGGATGTTACTATCATTACCGGTGAAGATCAAAATTAATTCTTAGATTTCATGAAACCTCAAAGATACGATCACTCCCTATTTTCACCTTTTTTAGTACATTTCTTCTGAATTTTCTACAGTTAAGCTATTGACCCCGCCAACGAGAATAACCCACTTGCCTGGAGCATTTTATTATAGTAAAATAATATAAGTAATTTATTATTTGTTTGGCCTTTAGCGATAGTTCTATATGAAAATAAAATCATTTTTTATCTGGTCAGCCTTATGTGTTGGACTCCTGTTGTCGGGGAACTATGCGATTTGTGACGATCTTTCACAAATCGAACAATGCATTCAAAAAGCAAAGGTTCTCGAAGGCCCACTCTCTCCACAAGACCGCTTAAAACATGAAAATAAATTTGATGAATGCTTGCGCTCTTCATGGGTCCCTTGGAAAAATTCTGGAAACATTTCCGATGCCAAAGAATTAGCTAAACATAACCCCAAAGTGCTAGAAGCGCTTGAGAAGGTTAGGAAAAATGATGAGTGGTATAATTCGGTGTGTTTAACAACGGGAATAGTAGCCCTAGGTGTTGGTTATCTTGGTTACAAGAATTTGTCTTCCCAAAATCAACCACCGGTAGACCCAGAGAATCCTTATGGAGTTAATACCAAGTTAGAGACCACTGGAGTCACGCATAATGAAGTTCTAGAGCTGGCACTCGCGCAACAATGGCGACGAAATTGGGACAGATCCAACAAGCTAACGCTTTTAAGTCGGTTTCCCGAAACTGTTGCTGAGGATGGAGATAATAACGACACTACGAAAAAGTCGAATCGCGAATTCCACAATCGCAAACTCAATGAGACAATTAAAAAGCTGGAAAAGGTAGATTTTCCTTTTATAGACATGAGTGCCTATAATCGCAGAGGGCCCGTTGAGAAAAATTCGGTATTGAGGGAGCTAATGCTTATGGGATTGACAGATAAATATAATGAAAAACACATAGTTGCATTGGCAGGCATACTTTCACCAGAAGATAAGCCACTTGGATTTGCCATGTCGGAATGGGTACCTGAGGCTGAACGTAAGTTCTATGCAACAAATGCTGGAGAGCCCGTAGCTTTTTACGACAATGTACCGGCAAAACAGTCCAATTCTCTATGGCTCAGCAAAGATACTTGCTATGGTAGCGCTAGCTGGCGCGACGCTCATTCCAATCCAACTGGGATCAATTGGATCACGCATAGCAAGATATCCGGGCATGGGTCAAACGAGTCAAATTAAAGTGATCTTATTTATATAAGAAAATGTTTTAAGATAATTCAACCGTGATCCGTTGCATCATCGCACATAAAAGAAATCAAATAAATTAGTACATGTAAGCCCCTTTTCATAAAGGGGCTTATTTTTATAAAAAACTCGTTATACTTAAAGCATTACATAAAACGCTTTGGAGGTAATAGACATGTATCGCGAGCTGTGCCATATCTGGGGCCCCTTTTCCATTAACAGTTACGGTCTATTCATCGCCATTGGCCTTGGGCTCATGATGACCTTGGTGTTTTACCATCCCATGCGCCGAAACTATTTAACTGACGACCAAGTTTTTCAAGGCTTTTTTATTGGCATCATTGCAACTCTCTCAGGCGGGCGTCTACTGTATATTCTCGAAAAATGGCGGACATTTGAAAGTTTCAGCGACATTTTTGCTATCTGGCAAGGTGGATTATCCATTTTAGGCGCACTTATCGGCTGTATCACAGCACTTCTTGGTTATTTTATTCTTCACAAAATTCCAATCTTACCGGTACTCGATCTTGGCGCGCTTTATGCACCACTCGCCCAAGCATTTGGCAGAATCGGCTGCTTTATGGCTGGGTGCTGTCATGGCATCGTGTACACTGGATGGCAGGCAATCACCTACACCGATCCAAATTCATTCGCGCCACTGCACAAACCCCTTCACCCCACACAACTCTATAGCGCTGCAACTTTTTTGGGCATATTCATTTTGCTACAACTTATTTCGCGTTTGCACACACTCAAAGATGGGCAGCTTTTTACGCTCTATCTTTTTTGTGCCAGCATGGAACGCTTTGCGATCGATTTTTGGCGCGCCGATAGAGGCCCGATCTATGGATTGTTCTCGCTGCACCAATGGATTGCTGCCACGATTGCCGGTGCTTGTTTACTGCTTTTTGCTTTTATTGCTTGGCATCCTTCACGAGCTGTACAGCATGAATCTATTTAGCTTTATAAAGACGCGAGTTTCTATCCTTGATGTCGTCAATGAATATACCCAACTCAAAAAAGCCGGAACCTATTGGAAAGGCAATTGTCCGTTTCATAGTGAAAAAACGGCATCGTTTACGGTAAGCCCACACAAGGAAATTTTTTACTGTTTTGGCTGCCATGTGGGTGGCGATGTCGTCTCGTTCATTGCCCAAGTAGAACATTGCAACCAGTTAGAAGCTGCGCATCATATTGCCGAACGCTATCGCATTGAGCTACCGCAAGAACTTATCACCACTAATGAACCGACAATCAATGAAAAAAAGCACTATTACGATTTGTGCACGGTCGTAGCCGCGTGGTGCCATCAGCAACTCACAACCTCGCCAGGTGCTTTGCATTATTTATTAAAACGTGGATTTACCAAAGACAGCATGCGTCTTTTTACGCTTGGGTATTTTCCCGGAGGCCATCAGCGCATCAAGGAGCTTGCCACCATGGCTCGGTCGCATGGTTTTTTAGTAAAAGATCTTATTGAAGCGGGCATAGTGCAAGAAGGCAAAACGGTTCTGTATTCACCTTTTGAAGAACGCATCATGTTTCCCATAAAAGATCATCTTGGTCGTTTCTGCGGATTTGGTGGCCGCATTTTCAAACAAGGCGATGAGCGGCCCAAATACTATAATTCGCGAGAAAATCCGTATTTCAATAAAGGCGCATTACTTTTTGGTATTGATCAGGCCAAAAAAAGCATGCAACAAAAAGAATCTGCTTTTTTAGTTGAAGGTTATGCAGATTGCATCGCCATGGTGCAACATGGATACGCCAACACTATCGCCACGCTGGGCACCGCCTGTACACCCGAGCATCTGAAAATCTTGGCCCGCTACACCCAAAAATTGTACGTGGTATATGATGGAGATAAAGCCGGCAAAGAAGCCATCATCAGGCTTACCAGTTTATGTTGGCAGGTGTGTCTTGAGCTCCATGTGATATGTCTCCCGCCCCAAGAAGATCCTGCTTCTTTTTTGAGCAAAGAAAATGACCTTGTTCCCCTCATTGCAAGCGCCAAAGATATTTTCGTCTTTTTCATCGAAAGCTTAGGCGAAGGATTTGCTACCAAGCCATTGCCAGAAAAGCTGCAACTCACCCGCAAATTGCTCGGCGTTATTAACACCGTTGAGGATGGCATCACGCGGGATTTGCTGGTGCAACGAGCTTCAAAAATCATAGATATCCCTTTTGCTTCCCTCTCTCGGGAACTTGAAAAGATGCAAAATTCAGCAAAAAATGCGGCAACTGCCGCCCATAATCAGGGAGCTCTCGAAAAAAGCTCGCACACAGACCCGGCAGAAAGGCCTAAAATCCCACATAATCTGCTTGGAGAAGACCAGAAATTGGAAAAAAATTTATTTTTTGCTATACTAAATAATATTGATTTACTAAACAATGACAACCAGGAATTGATGATCGGTTATTTACCCCCTGCTTTTAGCGTTATCTTACAGAAACTTTATACGCTTAAAACCGAGACACCCTCATTGGACTTTGTGCAGTTTTTTGATAGCTTAGATAGTTATGAAAAAGAGTTTGTGAGCAAAATTTTGCTTGAGTTTGAAGGTTCATTAGAACCAGGCGCGTTTGATCAGCTTTTGGCACAATTCCAGAGAAAAAATTGGAAAAGTATCGTGCATAAAATAAAAAAGCAGCTTGATCAGGCAAAGCGCTCTGGCAATGTAGCCGAAGAACAAAAGATTTTACTACAATTTCTGGAATTAAAGAAAAAATTGCTCTAAGACAAAAACTTCCCTAATAAATGGCCTAATAAATGGAATGAAGAATGAAAAAAAATATCATTGCAAAAAAGACCAGTAAGGCTAAAACCAAAGCAAAGGCAAAAGTACCTGCAAAAAAGGTATCTGCTAAAAGTTCGGTTAAGCCAAAAAGTACTAAAGCTCTGCCAAAGACTGCGGTTAAAACTAAACCGCAAGAAAGCGCACCTGCTGCAAAAAAGCCTGTGCAAAAACAGGTTGTGCATAAACCCATAGAAAAACCAGTAGAAAAAAAAGAGCCAGTAAAATCGGTTGCCAAACCAAAAGAATCGCTCAAACCGGCTGTCAAAACCGAAAAGCCAGTCAAAAAAAAGCCGACTGAACTTGCCACCTTATTTAAGAAAAAGGGTAGCAGCAAGCCTGAACACCCTGCCATGAGTGAAGCTGAGATGCAAAAAGTCGCTTCAAGCCTACTGGAACGGGGCAAAGAAGCTGGTGGCATTTTGAGCTATGAAGAAACTATGGAATTTGCCGATAAACATAACCTTTCTGAGCAAGAAGGTACTGCATTATTGCGCATGATCGAAAAAGAAGGATTAGAGCTCGTTAATCTTGAAGAACTCGATGCTGCGCGCAGTGACATGCAAGTACTTGAAAAAGACGAAGGCGCAGGCGGCAATTTCAAAATGGCTGGTGGACTAGAAGGCTCCTTGGCTCTTACTACCGAACTTCTTGAAGATGATGAAGTAGCTGCTGGCGATGATGAAGGTGTTGAAAAAGAGGCAGTGCGTGAAACTGCTGGCGCAACACAGATCACTGATGGCGTAAAATCTTATTTGCGTGATATCGGTAAAATACCATTGCTCAACAAAAAAACCGAAACTGATATTGCTGACCGCATAGCACAAGGAAAACGAGATTCCATTGATTCTATATCACGATTCCCTTTTATTCATAAAGAATTTGTCGCAATTGGTGAACGGCTTGAAAAAAATTCACTGCCATTAAAAGATATCATTCAGTTCTCTGAATTTGATGAAGAAAATTTACCAAAAATTGATGAAGAAAAGAAAAAGCTTCTTGATACCATCAAAAAAATTAAAGAACTTGTTGATAATGAAGAAAAAATTTATTTGAGCTATCGCGGCAAATTAACGACACAAGAAAAAAAACATGAGATGCTTGCCAAAGTTCGCGAAAATAAAGAAAAAATCGGCGAAGTTATCCGCTCCATTAGGCTCAGCAATAAATTTATCAGACGATGTGCCAAAAAAATTGAAAAATTTGTGCATAAACTGCGTGAAAAAGAGCAGATCATCCAGGCAACACAAAGTCACATTAAGCAACTTGAGGGGCTCAAAAATCCTACGCAAAGTCAACTTGCTGATCTGGAAGAGCTTAATAAAGTCTCTCGTGCTTCAGCAAAGCTGCTCAAAAAAATAGAAGTAGAAGCGGGATTGCCGCGCGATCTTATTGTGCGTTATCACAATCAGCTCTTGAGTGGCCAACGCCGTGATAAACGCGCGAAAGATGATTTAGCAAAAGCTAACTTGCGCCTTGTGGTTAACATTGCAAAAAAATATGTAAATCGTGGACTACATTTCTTGGATCTCATTCAAGAAGGTAACATCGGACTCATGAAAGCCGTAGAAAAGTTTGAGTTCGAACGGGGCTACAAATTCTCCACCTATGCAACCTGGTGGATTCGCCAAGCCATCACCCGTGCCATTGCAGATCAATCACGCACCATTCGTGTTCCGGTGCATATGGTTGAAACGCTTAATAAAATTAACAAGATCAAAAGAACCTTCATCCAAGAACATGGCCGTGAACCAACCCACGCTGAACTTGCTAAAGAACTCAACCTTGATGAAAAAAAGATTAAGAACATCATCAAGATTTCCAAAGAACCAATCTCCTTGGAAACACCGGTTGGCGATAGTGAAGATGCTTACATTAAAGATTTCATTGAAAATGAAAATGAGTTTTCGCCTTCTGACACCGTTGCCAATAATGATTTGAAAGAACGCGTGCGCGAAGTACTCAAATCGCTGACACCACGGGAAGAAAAAGTACTTAAGATGCGTTTTGGCATCGATGTAGCTTCTGAGCACACCCTCGAAGAAGTTGGTAAAGACTTCTCGGTGACCCGTGAACGTATTCGGCAGATTGAAGTGAAAGCTATAAAAAAGTTGCGCCATCCATCGCGTTCTAAAAAACTGCAAACCTTCTTCGATAAAGAATTTGATGAAAACATGTCCTACGAAGAAGATGATGGTGATATTGAGAGTAATGAAGAATAATAATTTTATAAGGAAGAATTTTTACTATGGAACCCCCACAAGATAGTTATTTAACACTGCAGCTAATCGCATTTGGCATTTCGTTGTCCTCGTGTGCCCTGTTCTCCTTTTTGGAAACAAGTATCACCGCAATGCGATTATTTAAACTGAAAGAACTTGCACAACGTACCGGAAAGTATCACTTTTTATTTGAAACACTCGAAAAAAATCCGCAACGGTTATTGATTACCACGTTGATTGCAAGCTGTCTTGCCAATGTTATTACCTCAGTTCTGGTTACGAGCATAACCGAAACGGTATTTGCTCAATTTAATTTTAGCAACAGCGTTGGTGTTTCGGTAGGTATTTTTGTAGCCACAATTGCTATATTGATTATTGGTGACATTATCCCAAAAAACTTAGGCAAAGCTTATGGTGAAAAACTCATCGGCTCTACGTTGTGGATCACCAATTTTATTTTTCGTTTGTTCTATCCGCTCGTTACTATTTTATTACGCATTTCTGATGCGGTGCTTTATCGTGTTGGGGGGCAAAAAGCCCTTGAGGGTTCCAGCGAGTGGGTATCATCTGAAAAAGAAATTCAATTCTTGATTGAACATATCAATCAAAAAGGCTTGATGGAAACGGAAAAAACGGAAATGCTGCAAAACATTTTCGAGTTAGGAACCACACCGGTAAAAGAAACCATGGTACCTGAAGGTGATATTGTATCAGTAGAAGCTTCTACCCCCCTCAAAAATGTGCTTGATCTATTTTCAAAATATCAATACACACGCATGCCGGTCTATCAAGAAAAACCTGATAATATCATCGGCATGGTGCACTTGAAAGACATATTCGTTCAACTGATGAAACATGAAGAAAAGCCGCTGCAAGAAATAGTACGTCCTATTATGTTTGTGCCCGAAAGCGTAAAGGTTAACCAACTTCTGCGTGAATTTCGTGAACAGCATATGCACATTGCTATGGTTATCAATGAATATGGCAGCATTACGGGGTTAGTAACGCTCGAAGACGTGCTCGAAGAAATTGTGGGTGAAATAAGTGACGAATATGAATCAGCACAAGAAAAGATTATTCCACTCAAACAAGGTGGTTGGTTGGTGGATGCTACCATAGCCCTCGATGAATTAAGCGATTTACTGCATGTTACCTTTGAAACTGAAGGCTCAATTACCCTGGGCGGATTTTTGACAGAAACTTTGCAACATCTTCCCAAAAAAGGTGAACGAGTTACGTACAAAGATTTCTGTTTTCAGGTACAAAAAGCAACTGCCACGCGCGTACAACAAGTTCTGATATTTTCTGAAAAATTAGAAACCACATCATAACCTTGCGTCCTCTTACTGCATAGAGTTATAGTGGGCATGGTAATTAATGTCCCCTCTTGTAAGAAGGAGTTTGTGATGCGTATAGCTTTATTCACCGTACTGGCTCTAGCACATATAAGCATAGTAGATGCGGCAGTAGTCGAACGTGTAACAAAATGCGGCTGCCAAGCAAACAAGCCAGCCGCCGTTGATGAAAATGTGCAAGCAATGAATAATCTGTCCGAATCGATAATGCGTTTTATTCATATGATGCATGACCCTGCCTCGATAGAATCCAGCGCAAAAATGGCTGGTGAAACCATGGCAGAATCCATGATACAAAATATGAAAGAAGCAGGCGTTGCAGAAAATGTCCGTAGACAAGTCATGAATCTCATGGCAAAACATTTAACAACCAAACTAAAACAAAAAAGATCTCGATAATACAAAGAATGCAAATAAAAAAGCCTTTGTGCAAAACACAAAGGCTTTTTTATTTGGTAGTTCTTAGATTTTTTAGGCTTGTGCCCGCTTCATTTTTTTAGGATGTACTTGCATGGTGGTAACTATAGTTTGTTGGAACTCAATCATGCGCTTGGTATTTTCATGCACTTGTGCCATGAATTCCATGACGGTGAAGGAGCCACCACCCATAGTAAGTTTAAATTCTGGATCTGCACCAGCATTCAATAAAGCTTGAACTAATTCAACACCTTTTTGGCCCATTTGTTGGCCAAAAATTGCTGCATATGAAAGTGGGTTATTGCCATCAGCAAATGGTGCATTAATATCAAATTGCTTGAGAGAAGATATTTTTTGTATCTCTTCAAAATTGCAGGCCATAATTGCTTCAAGCATACGCTGTTGCAGTTGTTGTAGAGAAAGTTTGGCAAGATCAATGCCTTCAACTATTTCTTTGATTTTTGCATCAAACTGTTCTTGACTCTGAGAACCAATAATTTTGCCAAGAATCTTTCCATTTTTAATCACCGCAAAAGTAGGCAGCGATTGTACTTGGAATTCTTGCGCAAACTCTTGCAGCTCCATGACATCTGCTTTAGCGCAGATATATTTTCTTTTCATTTTCGCATCAAATGCTTCAAAAACAGGCGCCATCTGTTTGCATGGATTGCACCAGTCTGCCCAAAAATCAATTACCAAAATTTTATCTTTTGATTGAGCGACAATATCTCTGCAGTTTTCTTTGGTGATTTTGGTAATCGCTTGTAGCGAGCCGTCGATGCTTATGCCAATAAGAGTAGCAAGCGCTAGAGTTTTGTGGTGATTATTCATGATTCCTCCTGAAAAAATTGAGTGAAACAATCATCTTTCTCAAGATTTACTTTATCATAAAAAAATTATTCTGGCTAAAAATCATGTCTCGTTGCTTGTTATTTTTCCCACATCACACCACAATTATTTATCAAGTTGAATAATATTGATAATTTATATAATAAAATTATAAACTAATTGAGAATTGCATTTGTTGGGGGGAAGTATGAACAAACAATTCAGCTTAGACATAATTTTTGTTGCAGCACTCAGTATTAATGTAGCGTGCGCACACAATGTTGCACTTATCGACACCGAAGGGCATCAATCGCATAATTATCGAACGCTTACGACATTGCTTTCTACCGATGAAAATAAGGTTCACTTTTACAACCTCTATGAGCTACTCGAGGGGATCAACATCGCACTTTACGATAGCGTTTTTTTTCTGGTGAGCACGTCATTTGCTCGCGCCATAAAAACTCCGTTAGCGCAAAGCGCTTTAAAACCGCTGCAAGATTTTGCACATCAACGTAATAAACGCCTTGCAATTTTGCTGCCATCACCCAACTATTCTCCAGTTCTGCACACCATTGCGCATGCCATCATTGCGACGCTCAACGGTATCCCAAATTATCCGCAGCAGGATCCACAATTGACGTCGATCCTTGATGCTTTTCTGCGCTATAGCTTACAAGCCGATGCACAACAGGGAATGCTTTATGGAACTACGTTGCTCAATAAAACCGAATCTCCTCAACCAACTTTGCAGCAAACTTTTAATGAATTACTCGCTGTTGCACACAAAAGTTCCTGTGCGCATCTGCTGCCATCAAGTCAGCAAACTACAGCTCTGCCAGCTCAGGCACTCCCGCATGCACTGGTAATTAAGAATGAAAAAAATAATACTACCTTTCTTATCGGTAAACTTACCGATTTCACGTACGCAGATCGTGAGGAAAATTTTTTCAAAAATTCTTTTGACGTATCGTTGCGAGATACATTTTTAGCTCAAACAAACCACATTGTGCATGAATTTTTGCACGAAGGCTCACAAAAAAATATGGTTGAAGCCCCATCAACTTTACGCAGTGCAATGAGAAAAGATCCTTTGACGCAAAAATCACTTGATCCCCGCTATTCCTGGGTCAAAGAACAGGGTATTTCGTGTGCTTGGCTTTCGTTAGAAGACATGTTTGGTGCCGACTATGATGCTAAAAATATACCTCAGCAGCAACGAGAATCGATTAGACAAAACGCATTACAAAATTGTCTGCAGTTTATATACAATGCCAAACTAAATTTGTTGTGGTTTGAATTTATACCGGAATGGTTTTTAGGTCCTTATGGCTACCGCAATAATAAACGCGAGCAATTTATAACCCGTATAAAAATTTTGGCTGCAGCACTCAAAAAACAGTTTGCAAACGCACCCATGCCTAAAATTTTTGTAGGGACCAATGTAACGACTAATTTTCGCGAGCAGATTGCAAGAAATTCTGTGACTGATCTTTATGGCATCAATTATCCCAATATTCCCTCGCCTCTTGACATCGAAAACTTCTGGCAACCAGAACTTCTCGAGTCGATACAAACCTTTGTCAAACTTTTTGATCAAGAATTGCCTATCGATGGCATATTTCTCGATTTAGAAATGTATCATGCGCAAACACAACTTGGTAGCTATAATGACCTGCATGATTTTTCTGATTATGCGTGGAATTTGTTTGCCCAGGCTACAAAAAAACCGGAACTCACGCAGATAACAAAACACGAGGCGCGGATCGAATTCCTGCGCAATCACAACTTATTTAAGAACTACTTTATGGTTCTCGAAAAAAAGGCTGAGGAAATTGGCTCTCGCATCAAGAATAACTTCCAAGCTTTGTTACCTCACGCATTAGTCGGTGCCTATACTATGACATTGCCCAGCTCCTGGTTCTACCAGGGGTTTTTACGTGGATTAAGTTCGTCGCAAGCTCCTGTCATATTGGCAACGTTTAATACCGATTTTGATGGCCATGCTGCCGAATTAGAAAAAGAAAAAATTTTTGTAGTGCATGGTGCAGTGTTTATGCTTTCAAAATTACAAAGAGTTGACGATTCTACTGCAATCGCGAGGCTACGCTCTCACCATGATTTTGTGTGGTTTAACCGTGCATCGCGAATGGGATATAACTTAACGCCGGACCAACAAAAACAACAATACTGGGCGCTTGAAGCTTCTTCATTACCTGCACATGTTGTGGCAGAAGAAATTCGAAAGATGACCGAAAAAATATGATGTGGACAAAATAGAAAGAGGTATTATGAAAAAATTGCTTTTTTTGCAGATCATTTTGGTAACTTTCGCCATTGAATGTAGTGTAGAGAAAAAGCCGATTAAGAAAGTAATTACTGGTATCCCCGCGCAAGGAGCCCGCCCGATAAATGAAGCATCATTGAAAGATCAAGCAATAGAACTTCTCAAGAGACTTAAAAGCTTGTACGAAGGTTACTTTGTCATAAAAAATAATGACCAATTTTTTGTGGTTCCTTTCAAAAAAGACTTATACGTAACACGATTAACCAAACCGATAGAGCAAGACAAGAACGCAGAACCCAACATTGCAAACGACAACGATCGCGAGATCACAATCATTGATATGACAGGTGAGGGATTTAGTAGTCCAACCATTGCGCTTTTTATTAAAGTTATGGATTGGATTTCAACGCTCTCAAAGTTGCAACGTGACCCCATTAAAAAGATCCTATTTCTTAAGTATTTTGCCAAACTATATTCTAAGTTACCCCCAATGTTCGTTCTTGACTTAAAAAAAATATTGGATGATTTTGGTGTTGATGAAAAATTAGTCAAACAGCTTCTCGAGCAATCGGGGCTCTTGTTGCAAAATTTACTACATTTGCACGTTTCTAGCTTTGAAATCCTTGACCCAACCCTCGTACACTCTTTGTTAGTTCAATATCCCATTACGTCATTAGCTTGGAAACCTGATGGTACAAATATTATTACAGGCTCTTCAAATATGATGGCAAATATATGGGATCTAAGCACCTATAAGATAGTAGCTACGTTAAAAGGTCACACAGAAAAAATAAGCTCAGTAGCATGGAGCTCCGCAGGAAACTATGTTGCTGCTGCTTCATTTGATAACACAGTACTATTATCGAACATAGCTAAAAAAAAGGTAGATACTTTGCAAGGAAATTCTGGTGCCATTTACTCAATAACATTTAGTCCTGATGAAAAATATCTTGCGACTGGTAGCGAAGACAATACGATTCAGATATGGAATACCGCGCGAGCGAAATTATTCTTGAACTTAAAGCAGGATAGCAGTGTTTATTCAGTAGCTTGGAGTCCCGATGGTAAAAGTCTTGCTGCTGGACACGGCGATGGCACCATAAAAATTTGGAACGCAACTTCGTGGGATAAAAATCGCATTTTACATGGACATAGCAAAAAAGTTATTGCATTGGCTTGGAGTCCAGATGGAAAAAAACTCTTATCAGGTTCTGAGGACAATACCGCAAAGTTATGGGATGTTACTACTGCACAACCATTGCATTCATGGTCAGATTATGAAAAACCAGTTAGGTGCGTAGCATGGATCGCTTATGGTGAAATGTTTGTTACTGCATCTGGTAGTGTTGCCACAATAAGAGATGCAACTACTATGAAACCATTAAATACGATTGCCGGCACTTCAACAATTGTTTCAGCAGAGTGGGGGACAGATGATACAACAATTGCTATAGCTTCAGATACAAAAGTTGCACTATGGAAATTATTTGACTATCAGGGTTGGTGGAAGCTCTTGGAAAATGCCATCAAAAAACAAGAAAAAACCAAAACGACAGAGCCACAAAAATAGGAATCAACGCTACTATTGCCTTTATATGCAATGAGCATTAGAATGTTGTTATTGATAAACCCTATTTTTTAAGGAGTTACTCTATGAGTACTACTTCTGCCTGCCGTAATGGCCATACAACCCATCAGTCATCCAATTATGCCACTTCAATAGCTTTCTCAATCAACACGATCACCACCCTCCTCTTATCTATTCTCATTATTCCCTTTATTGTCCGACTTCGCATTAGCCTCTTCGCTTAAAGCTTCGTCGTGATTACGCCTTAGCTCATGAAATGAGCGACGGCGAATGGCTGACGCTCAAATAATATTCTTTTTTCACCACTTATTTTTCGTTTTAAAAACAACAATTTTTGTGCATTTTTTAATGCATGAAATACCCATTTCTTTAGGAATTTATATGTTCAATTATACCATGCGCATGATCATGCTCTGCGCATTTTCTGCATCCATTTTTTGTCAGCAAGATAAAGAAACTCTCAGGACCTTAAGTCCACTTACGCTGTTTTTACACGATATCATTAAAGGATCTGTCGGCGGCGGTTTCGAGGCTCCTTCAGGACGTTTTCTAGGCAACTGGATGTTCAACATCCTTGAAAAAGCGAAACTCAAGGAAGAAGACAAAGCAAAGTTCGTCAAAAGAACTCCATTACAAGGTCTTGGCGGCCATCTTTTTTGCATCATCCCGACAACTGCATTCCAAGTTGCCGTGGATGGCATGTTAAAAAAATACAAAGTAAATGATACCTTGTCTGCCCTTGCGGCGGGCGCATTATCCACCGTAGTGGTTTCACCGAGCACCAACATTGTTATCAATCAACAGACAGGTGAATCACTTTTCACAACCATAAAAAGAATGGCCGGCGTGGTAGTTTCACCAAGCACCAACATTGTTATCAACCAACAGACAAGTGAATCACTTTTCACAACCATAAAAAGAATGGCAGGCACGGCATATGGGTCATTTTCCAAAGGATATAAACCTATTGCAAAACAAGAAGCTGGATTTGTTTGGTTTTATCTTAAGGCAAAAGAAGAAGCTGAGAAATTGGTAAAAACGCATGTCACCACACACCCTGCCGGTGTCATTCCAATAAGTGCTGCTCTGTGTGCCGTGCCCGGTTCGGCTCTAACTCAACCATTCACCAATATAGGTTATTGGCAACAAAAAGGCTGGTCAACTTCCTACCTGGATACGTTTGAAAAAATGAGCGAAAAGGGACTTTGGACGTGCCTAAGAGAAGGCTGGGGTCCTCGAATGATCAGATATTGGGTAGCCTTGATGATTCTCGGCACCGTGCCAAAAGTTGTTGATGCACAACTTAAAAAATAGAGTAAATCGTACCGGGCCCTGATAATGGGGTCCGGTATTTAAAAATCCAAGGAATTTTCATGTACACAAAAGCAATGATTCTGGACTACCTTCAAAAACTAAATATTCCAACGCAAACTATTGAACACGAACCACTATTCACCTGCGATCAAGCTCCAGAAGTTACCGCATCAATTCCGGCGGAGCAATGTAAAAATCTCTTTTTAAAAGATAGTAAAAAAAGATTATGGCTCGTGGTTGCGTGCGCCGATACGCAGATTAATTTAAAAGAACTACGAAAGACCTTACAAGCACCGGAATTGCGTTTTGCTCAAGCAGAATTATTGCAGCAGCATTTAGGAGTTCTTCCTGGATCAGTTACGCCCTTTGGCATCATCAATGATGCTCAGCACCAAGTAAACGTTATTGTTGATCAACACCTGTTTACCCACAAAGCACTAGGATTTCATCCTCTGCAAAATGATGCCACGACGGTTATTAATCCTGATGATCTCATGAAATTTTTTGCTTCACTCGGTGTGTCTGCACAGATTATTGATTTCAGATCAAATCATATACCATAAGCTCCACACACCCGATTGACTCTTTGAAATTATCCTGTATGATATAAGGATATAGGAAAAACCACACATTTTAGGGGATTATTATGTCTAATATAATAATAAAAAAGATTGCTTTATTGTGCTTACTCGTAAGTTCTGGACCAGCTATTTGTATGGATAAAAATCAAAAAGAATTTCTTCGCAAGCACTATGCTCAGAATATAGAAACTGGACTTGATGTTACTAAGTTTGGATTAGGGCTGACGGGGGCAGGTTATTTCGCCAAATTGGGCACTGAAAAAGCAATGTATAAACAGGTAGCAGATGGCCGCCCAGTTTTAAAGCCCATGAAGGCTTCATTAATAATCGGGGGAATCTTGGCAGGATATAGTTGGATTGTCCTGGGGGGGTCAATTACGGCTATTGGTGGGCTTTACGCTGCCAATGGTAAATTCCATCAGTATCGTCTAAAAAATGATGTGCAGAAATAATTAACTTGAGCATTTGACAGATAATTTTGGGTGGCAGAAAAGCCACCCATTTTTTATGAAACTTTTTGATTCACTTGACGTGACAATGCAAACCATTGATTTTAAAGCTTAAACGGGTTGAATGTAGCCTGTAATTTGAAAACTCTCATCTATGAGCTATTTAGTAAAATAAGTTGATAACCTGAAGCAAATTAGATAGATTGGAATGCAATAGTTAATCTTTTTCATAAGGAATCTCTACTATGAGGACTACTTTTACCAATAATAATTATCTTACCGCACATCAAACCCTCTTCTACACTCTTTTCCCAATCTCAATTATTATTACCTCTCTTCTCATTATTCGATTTATTTGAGCAAACAGCTCAATTCCAATTTTTTTTTACCATTTTTTCATTTTTTTACTTCTAAATTTCTGGTGCGTTTTTAATGCACGAAATTTAGGCAATCTTATGCTCAAGAAAGTCTTGTTCATGAGTTTTTGTGCATGTCCACCCAAAATACCTTGCATATATGAAAAGCATTGATTTTTTTCACTTGAAATATTTAAAATAAAAATATCAACTTAATTGTTAATTTGAGGAATATATGAATTTTACGAAGAACGTTCTTTTGTTGGCATCATGTGTTGCCTTTTTAACGGCAACCGTCGTATTTTTTGCCTATCATACAAGAAATCGATCTTTAACAACCGCACGTGACATTTATTCTGTACTCGATCATTACCGCATTACCTATGACATCGATAACCACAGCATGGACTCAACATCCAGCACAACACCGGTTGCTGCAAAAAATGTTGAGCAAGCAGTCAAAAACTTAGATTATTTTGTTGCTCAAAATCTGCCTATTAAAATGCTGCTCGTGGGCTTTCCTTTTAAGTCAGGCAACCAAGAAAAAAAAGTAAACGGTTATTTACCCGACATGGCTGAACGCACATCACTGGAATATCTGCAAGGCATGCTTAATGAAATAAAAGCTATCTATAAGCCCGGCGCTCATATCCACATATTTTGTGATGGCATTCCATTTGCACAATTTTTTGGTATCCCTATTAAGCATGTTGTTGCGTATGAAAACAGCTTAAAAGCACTCGCTCAAGATCTGCCTGATATGAGCATATTCAGCTCACAAGATTTCATGCAAAAATATGGATTAGCCTCAGCTCATGACATAGTGCAGTTTATTGATCGCTTTGAACCAAGCGATGAAGAGTACCGAAAAGAGTTAAAAGCTATTCCAAATACCGCGTTGCAGCGCTTTGCCTTAGAGCTTGACCATCCACAAGGACAGAAGCTTATAAAGAAATATACGCTTAAAGATATTGTTTTTCGATTATTAGCACGTGAAACGCGATTAAGAAATTACATAGCAAAAACATTCCCAAGCCCAGAATATTTTAGGCTTACGGTGCATTTCAGCCCCGATGTAAGTAAAAAATTTGGCATCCGACTGTCACCAACATCAGATGTTACACCCTATCATGGGGTGATGGTGCAAGAAGATGGCACGTGGTCAATTAGATTTAAAAAAGATGTTGATGAAGAACAATTTGTGTACGACACCATGACCGTTAATGGGGTTGTGTGTGGGTATTATCGTAAAAAGTAGGAATCATATGAAAAGAATGTTAGCAACTTTATTTTTATTCTTTGTTCATAGTACATGGACAATGGAATATGTGCCTAAACAATTTGCGGACTTGCCTGATGGAGTGCAAGCTTATCTCAAAGATCTGCCAAAAATCAAAAAAGTTGCAGACGATGCAGATGCCCAAGTAAGATCCACAGCCATTGTCGATTATTTATTAAACTTAGGCGGTTATGAAGACTGCGTTGACGGCAGAGATGTTCTTCAGAAGAAAATCTTGCGCGCAATCCAAAATACGGAACCACTAGTGCGCATTATGCCTGCATTTCCGGTAGCAAGTCCAAATGCAAAGAAAATACCTTTCGATGATAAACATGCCTTTAGCCTTGGCGATTTGGTCGCATTATTAACACAAAACCACATCAGCCATGAAATAAAGAAAATATATGCACCCGGCTCTTCTTCAGCTATTTATTGGGAACCTTTTTTGGTGGATGTTAATGAAACAATCCAAAAAGATTTGGGCCATCCATTTTATACGCGGGAACGTATTGCTTCGTATCAAAAAACGCTGCATGACATGGTTACTTATTTGAACCCTTATGTAACTATTGGAACGATACCGAGTGGTACCCTTGATGAAGTCTACCACAAAAAATATCGGGAATTTCCCATAATGCTCGATATGGATAATGCTGAAACGAAAGATACAATCGCCAATTATACTACTTTTTGGAAAGAACAACTCGATGATACTGCCCTGAAACAAAAGATGACTATAGATTTATTGGCAAAAGGGGAACAAAAGAAAAAAATTCCCGAAATTATCAACATACGCATTAAGGATGCTGCCAAGCAAGTCGCTGAAACTGCCTATGTCGGTAGCAAAAGGGAAGCAATCATGCTAGAAAAGGAAATCCCAGAGTTTGACAACATGATACGTCAATCTGTGCGTCCTGACATGTTCAGTGTAGCGAAAAAAATTGGCACTCCCATGATTTATCACAGTTATCAAAGTTCAGGTACTCCGTGGCATAATGTGTTGGTGGTCAAACCTGTTAGTAGGTTCCACTCTGGTAGCGTTGAACTCAAACACTACAAGGAAGTCGAGAAGAAGTTAGAAGATTATCCGCTTAAGGGGTATACGATTGATGGACATGAACTAAATTATTATAGTTACGAACCTGAAAATCAATTTTAAACAAAATTATTAAATCATTAAGCCCGCAATAAACTATGATGCGGGCTTTTTTATTATTCGATCAACATTGGTATTGACACGATCATGCGCTTTCTATTACAGTAAGCATAAATTAACCTTATTTTAAGGAGTTCACATGCCTGCAGCTTCCAAGAAGATATCTACGCTTCTTGTCCCTGTAACATTCATCAAATTCTCTCCTTCTCTTTCTCTCATCTGGCGCGCCTGGCGCTAATCTATTTCTTTCTCTACCCTACTTTTTAGTAATTTTTATCTCATCATAAATTTTTGTTTTTCGCTTTACTGAGGAAAAATCATGCAAAAACTATTCGTAATAGGTAGCATGTTCTTCGCTGTAGCCATTTTTGCTATGGAGCATGTGCCTGATATTTTCAAAGATCGTTTACCCAAAGGCGTAAAAGTTTATCTTGAAAGCCTGCCAAAAATATCCACACTAAAAGATGATGCTGATTGTGTCGAAAAAAGCAAAGCAATAACCGATTATCTGCTGCAGTTTGGCGGTTACAACACCGATGTTGATGGGCGTGACATTGTTGAAAACAAAATTCTTAATGCTGTACAGGCTCAGGAACCCATACGCCGCATCTTGCCTGCATTTCCTGTTTCCAGCGCCAATCCAAACAAAATACCATTTGATGATGAACATAGCTTTGGTCTTGGTGATTTACTAGCATTACTCACACGCAACCACATAAGTAGAGAAATAAGCAAAATTCACAGACAGGGCTCGACTGTTACAATTTTTTGGGAGCCATTTATCGATGATATGAACCAGGTGGTTATGAGTAAAATAGGCGTGCCATTATTTTCAGCATCTCGTATCTATAATTATCGCGAAGCATTACGCGATATGGTCAATTACCTTGATCCCTATGTAACTATTGGACGGCTTCCAGGCAATAAGTTAGAAACCGTGTATAAAGATACATATCGAGATCTCAAAGTTGCTATTGAACCAGATAAGCTCAAAGACTATGTAACATTTGTAGAATCTGAACTTGATAATCCAGAAATGAAGAAACAGCTGTCTTCTGCAAAAAAAGAAGTTGCAAAATCTATAGCAGAGACAGCTTACACAGGCAGCAAAAAAGTCGCCCTCATGTTGCAGCAAGAAATTCCTGATTACAAAAAACAGATAAGAGAATCGGTACGGCCAAATCCTTTAAGTGTAAAAGATAAAATTGGAACTCCTATGATTTATGGGACTATGGGTACTCCGTGGCACAAAACATTAGTTGTCGATAAAGATGGAGTTAACCTCGATTTATATAAAAAATTGAGAGATGATAAGGAAATGAAACTAACATATGCAACCATTGAAGGCGAAAAGCAACAACCTCCACATGATCTTTATTATGTTGGCACCACTAAAAAAAAGAATTTTAAGGAAAAAAAATGAATAAAGGAACAATTGCTGCACTTGGCAGCATCAGCATAAATATCGCGCTGATATTTTATTGTCTTTACACCCAGTACAAAGAAGCGCCAAAACTAGAAGCGATAGTAAAAATCCACGAACGCACGGGAGCACTCTTTAAAGTAGCTATTTTTGAACCTGCGCCACATCCAGCAATTGATGACATCACGAGCGGATTTAAACAAACGCTGGAACAAGGCACGCATCCGTATGATTTTAAAATCTTTAATGCTAACGGCAACAAAACCTTGCAGCGCTCGCAGGCGGAAGAAATTGTGCACGGCGATTATAATCTAATCTTCACTATCGGTGCCAGCTGCACACAGATCATCAAAGAGCTAACGGCCAAAAAAGAGCTCAAAACACCGGTTGTATTTGGTGCTATTAGCAATCCAGTAGAAACGGGAATCATTGCATCCATGGAATCTTCTGGCAACAATGTCACCGGTGTGGCAGAAGTGGCTGATTACAAAAAACAACTTGCTGCGCTTACTATTCTCAAGCCAACTACGCGGTCTGTGTTGTTGGTGTACGATCCAGGTCATGGCACCGGGCTTGAAAAAGATAAAAACGAAATCGAACAAATTCTCAATTCTTACAACATCAAATTGCAAGCAGTGCCGGTTTACAATGCAGGAGAGCTGCAACAAAAAGTTGAAGGCATGTTGAGCGGCATTGATGTCGTGCTGGTGCTCATGGATAACACGGTTGTTTCTGCTATAGATGGCCTTATTCGCTTGTGCAACCGCTATGGCGTCACCTTGTATGCATCAGATTTAAATTCAGGACTTAAGGGGGCAGCTCTTGCCTTTGGCGTGACACAAAAAGATTATGGCGTTGAAAGTGGCAAAAAAGCACTGGCAATTTTAGAACAAGGCAAAGAACCAAGCTCTATTCCATCCACGCCGCTCGATGCCTTTTTTGTTACTGTTAATGAATCCACCATGGAACAACAAAATTTGTTGTTGAATCCTACGCTTACTTTCTTGTTACAAGAAACAAGGTTTGTTGATGGTTCCACTCAGCTCACCACGAACGGATAAAGGATCAGAATGGTTTTAACAAAGCTCAATGTAGCTTCGCAAAGAATTTTTCATCGTCCCGATGTCATCCTGAACTTGATTCAGGATCCAATTCAGAAAATTATTTCGTCAAAATTAGTCCTTTCAAAGTTTATATTTTCAATAAAAACAGTTTTTCATGCACCTTGCCAATACATAAAAACATGGATCCTGAAACAAGTTCAGGATGACATCATAGGGAAGCGCATCTCTTTTTTAATTTCAAAGCTCCTCTTCTTAAACTTTAAAATGAAGAGAGGAATTTCATGATAAACACAATTCTCATTATTCTTGAGCAGACAGCGCTCTTTTTACCTTTAGTCCTCGGCTCGTACATCAGCATGTCATTGCTTAAACTTCCGGATTTGAGTATCGAAAGTGCCTATGTGTTTGGTGCTATTCTTGGTGCGCAAACCATTGTGGGATTTAAAATGGCGCCCATCGGACTGACCTTAATTTTGGCCTGTGTTGCGAGTCTCGTTGGCGGTGCACTCGTAGGATTAACATCGAGCGTTATTTCTCGCGTCGGGCAAATTCCCCACTTGCTTGCAAGCATTATTACCTTCGGTATATTCCACGGCATTAACCAATTTGTGCTTCAAGGTTCTTATCTTTCACTCACCGGACTCCGCAATCCACTAGAACTCCTGCCTTCTCTTGCACAACATCCAGAACTGATCATGCTCGCCATCATCAGCTTGTTACTTGTAGCAAGCGCTCTGACATTTTTCTACACACAACTCAGCTATGCCTGTGCCATAGTCGGCAACAATGCTGAATTTTTTAGAAATTATGGAATTTCGACCAATTTTATTGTGATCGTAGGCGTCATGCTCGGCAATGCGCTTGCAGGGCTTTCTGGCTATTTATTTGCCCAATCAAACAACTTTGTTGAAATCACCATTGGTTATGGCAAAGTGTTGCTGTGCATCACGGCACTTATTTTGGGCAAAGCGCTTATTGCTCGTGCAAAACCGATAACGATAGCTGTGCCACTCTTGGGCACGAGTGCCTATTTTGTACTGCAACAACTGCTGCTTAAAGGTGGCTTTAATCTTAAATATTTCACTGCTGTCCAAGCCCTACTCGTTCTTATCTTTATCATCGTATTATATCGCGCACAAGGCCGTTCGTTGCGCGGCGATCAGTTAGGAGTTTAAGATGGCACAAGCATTTCTGCAATTGCACAACATCTCGTTTGCCTTTGATAAAAATAAGCCCGAATTTTTTAAGGAACTATCGGTTAATTTTACCGATAGCACTATCCATTTTATCCAAGGCAGTAATGGTGTAGGCAAATCGACACTGTTCAGAATTCTTTCAGGCATTCTGCACCCACAAGAAACTCTGCAAGGTTTCATCACTATTGGTGAACAAAAAATTGCCTGCGCTAACAGCATCACCTATAGTCAAGCAATTCGACATTACATCAAAGTGGTGCAACAAAACATTCCTACCATGCTAGCCGATCAATTTACCGTGAAACAAAATTTGCAAGCGACGCTGTTTGAACACTATCCAACCTATCACGGCTTGCCCCAAAATCTGCGTTATACTGATCTTCTTGCCAATTTTGGCATTCTATTGGACAAACCTGTCGCACAACTATCCGGCGGCCAAAAGCAGATCTTAGCAATAATCATGGTGTTACAAAAAGAAGCACCGATCTTGTTGCTGGATGAACCTACCTCGGCGCTTGACCCAAAAAATACAGCTCTGGTTATGGAATTTCTGCATGCGCTGTGCACCAAACATAGATTGACGATTTTGATTATTAATCATGACAATGAAGTGATTGATGCGTATGCCAAGCAGGGTTATTTAGAATTGTATGTAAATTCTGAAGGGATACGGGACTTAAAAATTAATCGAGTTCTTTGAAAACAAAAAGAAAGGCTCCGCATGGGAGCCTTTCTTTTTGTTAAAAACTATTAGTTATCTTGTTTGGTAAGTTTTTCAGCCTCGTCGGGAAACTCTTCATCAACCAATTTCCTAACTTCACACGCATCATCAAAAACAGTTTTGTCCACTGTATGTTTCGTTGAGTACCGGTTAACTATCAATCCCCCGAGCCAGAATGATTGCGTATTACGCGCCTTATTATCAGCATCTAGGCCAATGCTATATCCAGAATTCGGAGGACAACTGCTAAGAAGTTCTTTAAGTTTTTTTCTTAATGGAGTTTCAGCATCTTCTTTTTTTGTGGTCTCATCATTAACTATCGTACAAAATATACCCTCATTATATACGAGCTCTATACGGACTTTTGTTTGTTGGCCTCTTAAAGAATAGGTAACTGTTTTTCCTAGCCGAACTTCGGGTTTCAATTTTAATTTTGCGTCAGTAATCGTATTAACATATAACCCATAATATTTTTCACCGGCATCTAGCATTGATAGCATCAAACCAGGTTGTATGCATACTACCAAGGCCAAAAAAAACACTCTTATGTTCATAGGCACATCCTTTTTTTATGTGTTAAACATAGTATTGGGCTTATTAAAAACATATATTAAACCTACTATCTGAGAAATCTAAAATTCAACCTTATTCAAAAAAAAAGGAGCAAAAACATATGTTATTAACTGATAATGTGTTGATCGCTATTCGTGGTTGCATAGGCACTATAGGCGTGGTAGTGATTTGTTTAGGTGCAGCGCGGGCACTCTACCAGCTTGCTATGCTTTTGATGTCTCGCAAATTTAGTGAAAATTACATTCGCTTGCAATTTGGTAACAGCGTTATTTTAGGTCTGGAATTTATGGTTGGAGCCGATATTGTTGGTTCACTTGCTGCACCTGATTATTATAATTTGGGCTTGCTTGCAATTATTGTGGTAATCAGGACTATTTTAAGTTATTTCCTCACTCTTGAATTGCGTGGTTTAACGCCAGAACAGCGAGAAGGACTTAGGTAACACCTACTAAAGATCAATGCCAAAAATTTCTTTAAGCACTTGTGCAACATGCGCCTGAGAAATCACCCGCGCATTTGCTCTTGCTGCGCGGATTGCGGCCTCGTTTACAAGACTTTTCAACTGCGCACCACTAAAGCCTTTGCAGACTACAGCAATGCGATGAGCATCAACCGATTTATCTATCGGAATTTTAGAGAAATAATGCTGCAAAATAGCAATTCTATTTTCTAGATTTGGCAAACTGATCATCACTTTGCGGTCAAATCTGCCGGGCCGCAGCAGTGCAGGGTCCAATGATTCTGGTCTATTGGTAGCGGCAATGATAATAATCGAATCATCCTGCTTAAATCCATCCATTAAGGCAAGCAGTTGCAACAATGTCTGACGATATTCCCTCTCGCCCCCCGAATTGCTTTGTTCGCGCTTGCAGCCGATGGCGTCAATTTCATCAATAAAAATAATTGCTGCTTTTGTTTCATTAGTGGCAATCGCTTTGCGTGCTTGATCAAAAAGTTCCCGCAACCGTTTGGCACCGGTACCCACATATTCTTCAATAAATTGTGATCCATTAACCGGAATAAATAAGCAGCCGGCAAATTCTGCAATGCCGCGTGCAATGGTTGTTTTGCCCGTCCCCGGAGGACCAATTAACAAAATGCCGCGTGGCATAGTGGCACCAAGCCGGGTAAATTTTGTGGGATTTTCTAAAAATTCGATAATTTCACGAATCTCTGGCGGAATGGTTCCGGCAAAAACACTGCGCAGGCCATCGGGGTTTGGTGTTCGGGTTGAGGATTCTACGGTTTCAAATGAATCTGCTTTTTTGGTTGTGCGATTCTCATGTTCTTGGGCAGTAGTTTCTATCGTATGCGCGATGGTATTTTGAGCATTCACCACTTCTGAGATTGCTTTAACCGCTTTTATGGTCAACCAAATGTTAGTGGCCACAAGTGCCACAAAACTGCCGACATACAAAATATCTTCCCACGAAGAGGAATCTTCGTCTTCTTTTGCACATAGATGGGGTGAAGGAAGTAATAAACTGAGTGAAAATAGTGCTAAAATAAATGACTTGAAGTTCATAGCTGTCCTCAAATGTTATAGTGAACCTCAAGTATCTCATACCTTTTACAAAAGCTCAAAACTAAACACTTTTTTCTAATTAGTCGGACTAAATAATTCCAGTTATTGAAATTTAATTGATTAATTTTGTATCTTTTATATAAAATAAATAATTTATGAAATAATTAGGAGTTGGAATGAAAAAATTAACTAATGTGCTTATAGCGTTAACTTTATTGGCTTGGCAGCCACATTTTTATGGCATGGAAGAAGTTTGGAAATATTTTGGAGGGGGCAGCGGAGAAAAGCAAGGTGAAAAAGAGAAACCTCAATTTGGTACAGAGATCCCCAAAACTGAAATCATAAATATTCCCTCGGAATTATATGATTTTGCTCAGGACGCATTCAAATATATTAAGGTAGGAAAAGGCATGATGCCAACGTATTGGCTAAAAATTCCTTCCTTAAATGATTCCGTGCTAATTTATCTGACACAACCCGGACGAGAAAAACGCCCCATTAAAATCGAAGTGGCAGGTACCTTTCTTCGTGAAGAAGGATTCGGTTTTTACAATAACGGACTTGGCAACTATTTTTGGAAATCCAACACATCTCGTTACAACATTGATCCGTTGAAAACTTTAGTCAATGACCTTCAATCATCCCAAAAAATTCCAACCAAGGTTGTTTTGCAACAAAAAACCCAACAACTGTATCAACCATCTTTACCCTTTTCATATGTTTTAGCTTCCTGCAACATTCTTGATGAGAGTTTTTATACTAAATGGGCAAAGAATGTAAAACTTATGTTACCAAAGCAACGGCAACAATATTTCTTGGGTGAATTTCAACAAGGCGGAGTTTTTACGGACGCAGATATTATTTGTTTACAAGAATGGACATTAGGAAATAGCCAGTTGATAAATACCTTAGGCTCATTGGGCTATGCCATAGTGGAGCCGCTTGCAAAACAAAAAGGTACAGTGGCAACGTGTATTCTTTATAAAACAAACAAATTTTCACTCATCAAAGGCAGTGAAAAGCAATTCACCTTGGGCAATAAATTATGCATTGAAGCACAACTGCAACCAAATTTTAAAAATGCTCCCGTAATTACCGTCGATAGTGTGCACGTACAATGGGATGCATCCGAGCAAACTGAACTTGGCTACATAGCAAACATTCCAGGACTGCAGAGTCAAAATCTATGCGTCATCTGCGGCGATTTTAACTACAATACCTACGGCTACAAGGCTTCTCAGCAGTTTGGCTATCGCTACACAACAAAGCAAAATACAAATATTAAGATCGGATTAGACATTAAGGATTATTTCAAGCTTAAAAATGTGATTGGCAAATCGTTTGCCGATGCAACAGCAAATTTGAAAGATGGACAAGGCCGCGATTTAGTCTTTTCACCAACAGCTTATGATGATGGATTTACTAAAATGGATTATATGTTCTATACACCAACAGATGCGAATCAACAAAATAGTCTGACATGCACACAATTTGTGATTTATCCTCAAGATCTTAAAAAACTCATCAAACACACGCAACCACAAAAACAGGATGGACCAGAATCAGCTGATTATTTCTCGGATCATGCGGTGTTGAAGGGTTATTTTACGATTAAGTAATTCTTACTTTTGACCAGTGGAAGCGCTTTGAAATTCGCCCCATTCAACGTCTTCTGTTGTTTTTGCATTCGTCCCGAACTTTAATCCATTCAATTCTTTCCGCCAAGCTTTGATCTGTCGGATGGACTTTTCTTTTTCGGATAAAGGTTTTCTCAAGTGCTCGTTATTCGCTGCCCGCATGTTAGCAACAAGTGTTTGAACATCCTTAATCTTCCATGAGACGGATGTAGAATTTTCTTCCTGGCACACATCGGTACTTGAAATACCTTTCATTTTCGGCTTCGAGGTAATCTTTGCCTCTTCATCAGATAATTCCTTCAATAAACCTTCAGCCTCATGAAGTGCCGTTTTACCTTTTGCATTTGGCATATCTACTCGACCTTTGAATAGAAGCATCGTATTAATCAGCTGAAGACGCATACAATGTTTTGCAAATATTGCTTGATCATGATTTTCAGTATCTGCTGCTTTCAACCAAAAACCATAATTTCTCACCACATGATGCAATGCGGTTTCTTGGCCTTCCCCTTGTTTATTTACATCGATACCTGTAAAACAAAGGAGCTCCATAATGGTGCGATAATAAGATTTATTTTTACTACATTTAGTAAATATATAGGAACGATCATTATTCGAAAAAGATTCTTTATGCAGATTGCTGGCAGCAATAATCAACAGGTTATTGCCTTTCAAGTCCCTAATTGAATTAGAATCTATACCAATATTGACTGCAAGAGCCAAATCAGTCCTCATTTCATCCCACTCTCCAGCATTAGCACATTCTACAAGTAGATCTTCCCTAGCTTGTATTTGCGCTTTTTTGAATTTGATAAAGTCTGGGTCATGTGATTGATCTTCCCTTTTCTCCATCGCATAAACATTACAGAAAAAAATTATGAGACTTGAAACGATGGTTTTCTTAAAATTCATGTAGCCGCTCCAAAATTCGGTTGGTGCTTATTGAGACTTACGTTTTTTTTGTTGCCTGTGCACCGTACTAGCAAGCGTGCTTTGTGGTCGCTTTCTTGATGTTGTAATTTGCGCCAGTTCTGCTTCATCATCAGATTCTAATCCTGTGTCTTCTGGCTCATTATCGGAATCTATATCCAACGCCAGATGCTCTATCTCTATAGTTCCATCATATCCTTTTTTGGATACCAAGCGGTCACCTACCGCGGTCATAGAAAATTCATTCCGAATACAACTCACGGCGCTCCCAAGCTGAGGATGCATCACACTCGGCAACAAGATATGCTTAGGACATAGGTAGGGATCTTCCTCATCACTCACGGTTATTCTCGTGGAGATTTCAAATAGTTTAAACTCTGATTCAGTTGATGATGCGCAGAATCGGCCATCCGAAGTTGTTGCTAAGGCTAGAATAGTATTTCTATGCGATGAATCTTCATGTTTTTGGAGCGTAGTTGTTTTATTGGTTGCGGGATCGAACATTTTAACAATATTCTGCTCATGTTCAGTTGTAAACATGATCACGTCTTTGTCCCACGGTTTGCACACAAAACGTACCTTTAATGGTTCGTTTAAACGAAATGTGCCTATTTCTGAAACGGTTGTCCCCTGCATACCCATGCAACATTCTTGTGTAATAAAAGATTTGCAGTTTGTGAGAGTCGCTTTCTTAAGCTTTTGCGCAAAACTCTCTTTTGATTTGGGAAACCTTAGCGCGAAAAATTTACCAGATTGCTTTGTTAGATCAAGAGTACGAATCTTTAAAAGACGACTATGTATTATGTCAATAGCTACCATATGAGCTAATCGCTCATCAGTCATTTCTCCAAGCTTATTTCCCTCATAGTCGAAGAATGCTAATTGCTTGTCATATCCGCCAACAACTATCACCTTATCTGATGCATCTAACACAGAAACACCCATTTCTGTTTTAATTTCTTTTATTGGTGAGTATTTATTTCCGCTAATAACGACTCTCTTTTGCATCGTGTAGCTAGTAACCGTTGAGCATAAAAAAATTACAACTATGGCAATGAATTTTGATGACATACTTTTCACCTAGTTTTGGGATTTCCAGCGAAATTATTAAGAAATTATTTAAAGTCTGCCCTTCAGTGTTTCAAGTTGCGTTTTTAAAGCAGACACTGTGGCTTGTGCTTGTGCATATGCTTTTTTCCCACCCTCTGAAAGCTCAGAATAGGGTGCGTTCTCCCAACTTTTTACGTCCTTTTGCCCAGCTGTGATGAGGGCTCTTAGTTCATCAATTTCCTGGCCCAATGTCTTTTGTGGTTTTTTTTGATCATCCATACAATAGGCATTAAAACTGCTCAATAACACTAAACCTGCTATCAATTTTTTCATGTAAGTAATTCCTACTTATTTTTTTCATTTTAAAGCTTACTTTGTTGTCTTTTTAATTCATTAATTTGCGATAGATAATGACCAACATCTTTTTTTGCATATTCCCGTTCTTGATTTCCTCCATCAGAAAGGGGGCCGCATTCACTCTCAGTTTCATTCCATTTTTTTACTTCAGCTAGGGAACTTTTAAGATTGGCTCTTGCCTTATCAATTGCTTTTCCTATTTTTTCTTCCATGCCATATATGCAACAACCGCTTATTAACAATAAAACTGCTATCAACTTTTTCATATAAATGACTCCTATTTGTTTCATTGAACGTTTGTTCCGCAAGAAGTTTAGCTCAAAATAGTCTTGGGCACAAAAAATAGGTAAAATTGCCCCACCATTAGCAAAAAGTGGAATTAAGCCTAAAGCTTAGATTGTATTTCATTAAGCGTTTTTAGTTCATTTGTTACTCTATCTAAAGCTGCGAAAGTGTTTCGACGAAGCTGATCGCCTGTTGCTGTACGCCGATGCACTTCATTTATCTTATCGTCCATTTTTATCCTATCTTCAAGATCTTCTTTATCAAACTTTCTTTCTGCAATGCGCTTATCGACAAGCTTTTGCAATGACTTTTTGGCATCATCCATACAACATGAATAACTAGCACTCATTAACATAATCACCTTTAAAAGCGTTATCACCTTTTTCATATAAAAAACTCCTATAACTTGGTTGAAAAAACCTGATTTTTAGATTTTGCTTTGTTTCTGTTGCTGTTGATCTTTTAGTGCTCGAATCTTCCCCTTCCAATACCCGAGCTCAAACATAGCATTGTCGTATGCTTCTTCCGCTCGTTTACTGAGTTCTCCTATCTTCTCGGTTTCTTCCCATTTCCTCACTTCTTCTTCACATTTTCGTAGAGTAATTACTGCCTCATCAATTGCTTTTCCTAATGTTTCTTCCATGCCACAGACGCAACAACCGCTTATTAACAATAAAGCTGCAATCAATCTTTTCATAGAATATATCTTTTTGATTAGTGAACATTTATTTCTGAAGGAGCTTAGCTCAAAACAGTCTGATGCACAAAAAAAATAGCTAAAATTACCCACCCATTAGCAAAAAAATGATATTGCTGGTAAGGTTAATATGTCTATTTTAGTCATTAACTTTACCCGTAATATATATTTATGATTCAGGCAAAAAATATCTGTCTTTCTTTCGGCAACCAGACGGTCTTCGATCACATATCATTTATTCTGCAACCCCATCAGCGGATTGGGCTTGTGGGTGCAAATGGTACAGGTAAATCGACCCTGCTCAAAGCGATTATGGAGCAGCAAATCCTCGATGAAGGCACCGTTATGGTGACTACTAACTGCAAAGTTGCTTATATGCCTCAGGAAGTGGTGCTGACATCTGAAAAAACCGTGTTTGAAGAAGCACTGGCCACCTTCGCCGAATTTTATGCTCTCCAAGCATCACTGCCTGCGCTTGAAGCTGCAATGGTCAACAATCCAACGGTCGCAGATATTGAAGCCTATGCCCATGCGCAGCAACAACTCAAGGATTATCAACCGAGTGCTTTAATTCAAGAAACCAAAAACGTTTTGAACGGTCTTGGTTTTTCTGAAATCCAGCAACAGTCGCCGGTAAGTACTTTAAGTGTTGGCTGGAAGATGCGCCTTGTGCTAGCAAAACTACTCCTGCAAAAAGCCGATTTTTATCTCTTTGACGAACCTACCAACCACTTGGACATTGTCGCCAAAGACTGGTTTTTAGAATTTCTCAAAAACAGTGATTGCGGCTTTTTACTCGTCTGCCACGAGCGCTATTTCCTCGATAAATTATGTACCGAAATTTTAGAGCTCGAACTTGGCAAGGGCACCATCTACAAAGGTAACTACAGCGCATATGAAACACAAAAAGCGCAAACATTATTTGCCCTTGAAAGAGCCTACGAGCAACAACAGCGAGAAATTGCACAAAAAATGGCCACCATTGAACGCTTTAGAGCATCGGCAAGTAAAGCAAAAATGGTCCAGAGCATGATCAAGGAAGTAGACGCTATTGAACGCATTGTGCTTCCACCATCTATCAGAACCATTCGTTTTAATATCAGCAGCACGCAACGCCCAGGCAAAATTGCGCTCACGGTAAAAGACCTCAGCTTCCAATTCGGCGAAAAAAAGATTTTTGACCATATTTCATTTGAAATTGAGCGAGGCGAAAAAGTAGCGCTCATCGCGCCTAACGGCACTGGTAAAACTACCTTATTTAATGTCATTGCTGGAATTTATCCACTCCAAGCAGGATCTGTTGCCCTTGGCCACAATGTGCATCATGCACTGTTCGCACAGGATCAGGACAAGGTGTTGCCTAAAGAAAAAACGGTGTTTGATTATGTGATGGGCTCGTGCCCACGCAAAACGGAACAAGAAATCCGCGGCATGCTTGGCGCATTCTTATTTAGCAAAGAGACCATTCATAAAAAACTTAAGGTGCTCAGTGGTGGCGAGAAAAACAGAGTCAGCATGGTCACCGTACTTATGCAAAATGCCAATTTTCTGATGCTCGATGAGCCTACCAACCACTTAGATATGCAATCAAAAGACATTTTGCTTTCTGCGCTCAAACAGTTTGATGGCACCATATTTTTCGTGTCCCACGATCATGATTTTATTAATCATTTAGCAACGCGCATTTTGGAACTTACACCCCATGGTATTGAAAGCTATCAGGGTAATTATGAAGAATATCTCTATCAGCGCCAGTTCAGATTAAACCCTGAAGGTGCAAAATCAACCCCTCAAGTAGAAGTAAAACAGGCAGCAAGTGACGGCAAACAGGCATTTGAGCAACGCAAACAGGCTAAAAAGCTGGAACAGGCTATTGAAAGGCTGGAGACCGATGTCAAGGCCAAAACAGAGCAATTTGCCACGTTAGAATATGGCTCACCCGAATATGCCACCCTGGAAGCTAAGCTGATTTCTCTGCGTAGAAACCTGGAAAAATCCCTGAAAGAATGGGAAAGCCTGCAAATTGGACTAGACAATTCTAATTAAAATGTTACAATTAGAATATAAATAATAATTTTGAGGAGGTTATATGAATAAGCTATTAGTTACTATTGTCTTATCGTTTTCAGTGTTTTTCTCTGTCCAGCCTATGGAAAAAACATCTTCGAGCCCAACAAGAAAACGTCGTCTTGAAGAAGTCTCTGAAAAACCTGAAGTTTCAGTATCAAACAAGCAAAAACGTGCTCCTGGCTCATTGGTCAAACAAATTATTGATGGCTGCACCCTGAAACGTCTTCTGCAGACGGTCAGCGAACTCGGTGACCTATATTCGAACTCGCTAGCAGCAAACACCTGGCTTACCGAAAAACCTGATCAAGTATTTTTAGATAAAGAACGTAGCACCGGTCACTATAAACCTTACTTTGAAAAATTAGTTTTGGATAAAGAAACTGCAGCTAAGAAAAAAGTTTTTGTCTTTGCTGATTTGCACGGCGATATCGAATCTCTTGCACAAATGCTTGAAAAATTCGAATCTGATGACTTACTTTTTATCGACCACGAGCAGAATGTTACCATAACTGATCCTGACTTGTTGTTTATTTTCACAGGAGATTATGTTGACCGCGGTCAACATGGCGCCGAGGTATTAAACACCGTCTATAACTTAAAAGTTAAAAATCCCAATAATGTAATTCTTACTCGCGGTAATCACGAGGAAATGGCACAAAACCAAGGCGAAGGAAATTTCGTAAGTGAACTTTGCGCAAAGTATAAACTTAAACCTTTTGAAAATAGCAACCATAAAGACAAATTAAAAAAGATTTTTGCTTCTTATAAATTTTTACCTTCAGCATTTTTCCTAGGTGTAAGAGAAAATGGCCACACCAATTTCTTAAAATTTTGCCACGGAGGTTTTGACGCTGGATCAAATCCATACCTGTTTTTAAGAAATGATGCGTTCACACATATGCTTATCACTAAACTCATGCGTTACAACACACTTAGAAATATAGGGTTAAAAAATCCAGAACTTGCAAAGAAAATAAATCTTGATGACCTAGAAAAACAATTTCCTAATCATATCAAAAATATTGAGCAATTTTCCGATTCTGATTGGGAAGGTTTTGGTGAAGTTTGGGGTGATTTCAACTTTAACCCCGAAGATCAATCGCTTCTCATTGATGGAGGCCGCGGAGAGCAATCGGTAGCTTGTAACAAAGAGCTTGTGAAAATATTATGTCAGGAAGCTTCGAGTAAAGATTGCACTTTGGTTGCCACTATTCGTGGGCATCAACATAATGAAGATACTATGCCAAAAATTGTAAACCATGGCGGCGTGCATTGTTTAGGTTGTGATCAATTAGCAAAAGAAACAACACTTGTCTTACAACAAGGTGATGTCATCACGTTAGCACCATCACCTGATAGCATATATGGACAAGGATTTGGTTATACCTATCTTGCTTATGCGAACATTGATTTGGTCAAGTTCGAACTTAAAAAATGTCAGCTGCCTATCAAAACAACGCAAGCACAAATCACGGCAACTAGTTCGAGCACTCAACCGGAACAAGCAGAAGATTTGCCTGATCTGCATTGTTACGAAAAGGCACTGTAATAATTGAGAGCACGGCGATTTATTAAGAGCCTATCTAAAAACTAAATGAGGATAATAAGATAAAAAATAGGAGGTTTTATTATGACTAAGTTAATGAATAAATTCATGCTGGTGGCGCTGATGGCAGGTATTGCTATGCCACACTACAGTTTTAGTGAAAACGAAGAAAAATCTTCTAAGAAATATCAGCGTGTAGTGCACCATGTTGGTGGTTTTGTAGAGGGTATAATTTCTGGACTCATTGGAACATGCCTAGCAACTAAGCTATTTGTGAAAAAGGAAATTGATAGATCTTTCACGGTTTATTTTGGAAAAGTATTTCCAACCACTTCATTTTTTAAACCCGAGGAAAAAATTTCATGGCTAGGAAAAATGTTAAAGTATTTGAGGAGATAAGCTCATTACGGTAATTAAAAAAATTGCAGAAAAAAGAGCTATATAGATACACTTTTTCATAAGATTCCTCCTGATAAGAAAATCACGCACCTGCAAATATTAACCAATTGTAATTATAGCAAAAAGGCCCTGCCAGATGCAATAATTCTATTAAAGAGCCAACACATTATGAGCTGTGGGTGAAAAAACGCTAGAGTCTTTTATTATGACGGGAATTTGCGCTACAGTAGCATTAATACTTAGTTTACCGGGGGAGGACATGGTATGAAACATTCTACACCGCCAATCACGATTTGGATCCATGGAACCAAACCCCAACAACTACTTCCTGGTCGCTTAGCGAAAATTCATATCGAATCGTTATACAAATTCATGCATTGCGAACCAGGGCTGCATCTGGCCAAAGATCTTAATCCTTCATTTCATCACTTTGATCTTGCACAGATTCTGCACAAGACTGACCCAAAAAATTTTCCGCTGGAAACTCTGTATTTATTCGGCTGGTCTGGCACGTTGAATGCACAAGATCGCTTGCAAGCGGCACAAAAATTACAGAAAGCGCTGAAAGTTCTGGTTAGTGAGTATGAAGGCATTCATCATGCAAAACCATTTATTCGGATAATCGCGCACAGTCATGGTGGCAATGTGGCACTTAATCTGGCAAAAATTGATACCAACAAACAATTACATCACGCCATTGTTGATGAACTGATTTTGCTTGCATGCCCCGTGCAAAAAGTAACCGCACCCCTTATTAAAAGTCCGCTGTTTGCAAAAGTATATTCACTGCATTCGCACTGGGATTTTTTGCAAATTGCTGACCCACAAGGTTGGCCTCAGCTCAAGGAGCATCTACGTAACTTTTTTAAATCGCAATCACTGAATGATCTCAAAGCTGGATTTGTGCACGTTGAACAAGAACCATTTTTTTCCGAGCGCCATTTTAGGCCCCATAGCAATCTTGTGCAAGCAGTCATTACTATAAATGGAAATCATGTCCTGCATATTCAATTTATGTTGGATTCATTTGTTAAAAATATCCCGTTTATTTTGGAAAAACTGAGCAGTCTTGAGACACAAAAAATTCAGGCAGAACAAGAAATGTTCATCGATATCCCACTCGAGGCTATAAAATAGCTTTTTCTTAAGCCAAAAAATCACTTTTTTAGTCTATTTTCTAAAAGACCTGCCACTTGACAAAAAATTACAATCTGGCACAATTATAAATAATACCACGTAAATTCGATGAATTAGGGGAGAAATCATGAAATTGATACGAATACTGTCTTTACTTACTTTCTTGGTGAGCTTAAATCTGTTGGGTGTAAAATCAACGAGACAGCAACCGTCAAGACAAGCAAAAACTATCGCGTTAGAAAAAATCCACAAAAGCAATACATCATTATCACGCACAAGAGTCTTGAACTCACAAGCAAACAGTTTGCATCAAATTGTGCAAGGTGTAACTCAATCATTTCAGCAAACTGCAACTAGCACGGCGATGAGCTCAACAACAACACAGTTTAATGCGTTACCAATCAGAACAATTCTGCGCTCGAGAACTGCATGGCTACATGCCAATAGCAGACATCCACAAGGGACTACAACTATACGCAAAGAACAAGCATCTGCTTAACATGAAGAAATTATTATAAAATTAAAAATAGTTATTTTATTATTCTTTACTTGCTTTTTACATTTAGAAGCTATGGAATCTAGTACGATAGAATCTGGGTTGAAACCAGTAGATGTAAACACGGTCGACCAAAAGACAAAGAAATCAGTTAGCTTCGCGACAACAGATACAATTCATAATTTTGACGTAGAAAATATCACATACTATAGTGCAGATCCTGATATACGAAAATTAGAAAAAGAATTGGGGCAGCTACCAGTAGTCAAGCGCGACAAATCATTAGGTAAAAGACGCGAAATTCTGATTACATTAGGTAATTTCTACGATAACAAAGGTGGAAAGGCTCAAGAAGATATAGAAAAGTTCTTTAAAACTAAAGCTCTTGGACTTTTTGAAAACGCATCACGAACAACAAAAATAAATACGCCCGAATGCGCATCCTGCGCGTTTAGAATAGGACAAGTTTATGTCGATCTGGGAAAATATCTTCACGCCAAAGAGAAATTTGAACAAGTTCTTGCAATGAATCAACCAGAGCATAGTGATTCTGCAAAACTTCACATTAGAGAAATCGATGAGCTTCTGAGAAAAAATAAGTAACTCACAAACTTTTCACTTTTTTCACAATTGCAGCTGCATCGATGCCAACGAGGGCAAGCAGCTCCTCAGGTTTTCCTGAGCGCGGCAATTTGGTAACCGCCATGATGTGCACATGCAGCCGTTCATCGCTCAATGCATGCGCTACGGCTTCGCCAAGACCGCCTTCTGGATAATGATCTTCTATGGTGATGATGGTACTTCCTGATTTTTTTCCCAGTCTTAATAAACTTTCACGATCAAGCGGCTTGATAGAATACAAATCAATCACTGCAACGCTGATGCCTTCCTGTTGCAACTGTTCGTGCGCCTTGAGCGCTTCAAACACGGTGATGCCCGCCGTCACTAAACAAGCAATGTCCTTGTCACTTTCTTTTAGCACTTTGCAGCCACCGATAGGAAATTCTTCATTTACATCATAAATAACCGACGTCTTGCCTCGAGTGGTACGCAAATAACTGATTCCTTGCGTATAATTCACCATCTCCCCAACCAGTTTGTGGGCGCTCACACCATCACAAGGGTATAACACCACCGATTCAGGCAAACAGCGCATCAGCGCAATGTCTTCCAGCGCCATTTGTGATGGCCCATCTTGGCCTATAGAAACACCGGCATGGGAACCTACTAAGCGTAATGCTGATTGTGAAATTGCCGCCATGCGAATCTGATCATGTGCTCTACTCATAAAAGCACCAAAGGTTGCGGCAAATGGTATTTTGCCCCGTGATTCAAAACCAACTGCAACGCCGATCATATTTTGTTCTGCAATATAACACTCGAAAAATCTCAGTGGAAAATCAGCTTCAAAAATTTCAGTGTACGTGGAATTTTTTACATCAGCATCAAGCGCTACAACTTCTGGAGCAATTCGTCCTAGTGCGGCAAGGGCTTTTCCAAAGGCCTCACGGGTAGCGATCGTATCCCCTTTTTTATAATGGGGATCAGGGATTTGAATGGTTCGATTCTGCTTACCACTGGTGGCGGTTGTGTTTGCGACTTTCGCAGTTGCTGTTTTTGTAGGAAGTACCGGATGCCAGATTGTTTTTTCTTTATAGCTCTCGGCCTTGCTAAACCGAACTGCGAGTTGTTGCAATATCTCATTCAACTCCTCCTTAGGAAATGCTTTTCCATGAAACCCCTCTTTGTCTTCCACACGCACAACTCCGTAGCCTTTTATTGTTTTTGCAATAAGCATTACGGGATGATGTTCAGACTTTGCAGCTTCATCTAGTACGTCAACAATGCGCTGCATATTGTGGCCATCAAGTGTGTATGTTTTCCAGCCAAATGCTTTGAATTTTTCTTCGTACCTATGCACGTGATGATCATTAATCGACTCAGTGCTCTGACCGAGACGATTGCAATCAAGTACGCCAATAAGATTGTTGAGATTATAATGAGTTGCAAGTTCAGCAGCTTCCCAAATAGCACCCTCCGCAACTTCTCCATCACCTACCAGCACATAGGTTTTAAAATTACGGTTATCCATTTTAGCAGTTAGCGCAATGCCAGTGCCAACGGAGAGGCCTATACCTAAGGCTCCCGTTGCAGCTTCAGTGTAAGGAAATCGCCGCGTTGGGTGTCCTTCCAATACCGAATTTATCGATCGATAACCGAGCAAGTCTTTTTCGCTTAAAATGCCAAGCTCCTTGTAGACGGCATACAAAAGAGGAGAAGCATGACCTTTTGAGAGAATAAACCGATCATTGTCAGGGTTTTTGGGATCTTTAGGATCATAGCGCATGGCGTGAAAAAAAATTGCTGCAACAAGATCTGCAGCAGAAAGGCACGAGGTCGGGTGACCTGAGCCAGCAAACGACGTCATTAATAGTGAAGAAACACGTAAATTATATGCTTTATGATCAAGAAATTGGAGTAGTTCATTCACGCGTAGACAACTTTCGTGAAAGGTGATTGTAACCTAATTTTTCTACACTATGCCATAGGTTAAAATCGACGCGCAAGAGTTAATTTAGTCTTTTTTCTTAGCCTTAGTGTAGTGTGTTGTAGGATGGTGGTGACTGCCATGATGTTTTTGTTCTGGATTATGCCCGTGACTTTTGCGCCATTCTTCACCATGGCCTGATCTTATTATCCTACCGATATATTCAGCACCACGTGAAATTTTGTTATGCACTGACGCTACTGCTTTGCGCCAGTTACTTTTGATACGCGATTCAGCATTTGCCTGTTCCCATTTTGGATGTCCATGCTTTTTATTATCATTCCAACGCATAATTTTCTCCTTTTACTACTGTTTGAATAGGTAGGTATTTACTATTAAGACTGAAAGACTATTTAAAAACATCTTCAGCTAGTAATTAGCATAGTTAATTTTATGTAAAAAAAGCAAGATTATAGGAAAAATAATATAACCTACTGGAATTCAGAAAACGTAACTTTACCATCTTTGTCGATAACGGCCTTATATGTTCGAAAATCCGTGCCTGGCAAATAACGAGTTAAGGATATTCTTTCCGTGGTTTCCTTGTTGTTTGTATCCCACTTAAAATAAGCAATTGTACCCCAATTCTCATCGCACATGGCCAATGTTTCCGATTTGGTAATTATAACAAATAGATTACTTCTGTTGTTTGCATTACACCACGGTATCCAAAAAGGATTCTCTTTAAAAATTCCCTCAAAGACTATTTTAAGTGGATGACCTTTTAAACTTGTGTCCTCGCCTGCAAGAAGCACTACACCAAATTGTGATTCGCCATTTGCAAGGTATACCATTTCATCAGAGTTATTAACAACAACCAAATTCACCACATTAGATTTTAAACCTGCTTGGATATCTACACAGGAACCTAAAGCAAATAGCAACGTAATCAATAAAAAATTTCTCTTCATTGTAAACTCCCTTTTCATACCATGTATCTTTTTGTGCTATTTATTGTTGTACTAGCTGTATCTGTCCAGCTTCATCTACCTCAATGTCGTACTGCTGCCCACGTAAGAGCTTCAGTATTTTTTTAGTCGCATCTGCTGCTTTAGCTTCTTGGTCTCGTAGCTTTACTTTGAGGATTCCAATTTTTCCCTCAACCGTTATGGTTCCATTGTAAGAATCAAAAAACCATACGCTACCCGCCTTGGTGATTATGTGAAGTGCCTGCCTAGCTCGATCTTCTCTGTTATCAGATTTCCAGGGTACAAAAGTCGCACCCTGACGATGTACGGGATGATGTGGATCATAAGCTGGAATTACTCGTGATGAAAATTCTTCGCTATTGAGTACTACGACAGGTCGATCTGAATGATTTAAAATTGTTTCACCTACAATTATGGTGTTTGGTTTAGTACCAGCATGCGCATAACAACCGATCAAAGATGATGCTAATATCATTAAAATTAACCTATTATCCATCGTTTTTATTCCTTTTTTTAGAGCATTTTAAGTAAGCACTCTCATTTACTTCAATATATTCAATTTGAATTAATCAAGTCAATATTACAACGGTTTTTAACTGGTTTAGCCTACAGGGCCCGGTGAAGTTATTTAGAGACACAAACATCAGGATTTTCTATACTAAAAACACTATGAGAAAATCAGCCTGGTTCACCAAAATTTCTTTATGGCTCTACCGCTTTGTGCATGTGCAACTGTTTATTACGCTTATTTCTTTGCCTATCTTAGCCTGGTGGGGCTTGCCAATCTCATTGCTCACCATAATTGGCAATATGATTTTTGCACCATTTTTGAGTGCATTTTTGTTTCTTGCATCTCTGTTATTTTTTTTAGAATTACTGCATCTACCCAATGGAATTCTTGCCTGGCTGCTAGAACAGCTTACTTGGATTTGGTTCTGGTGCATGCACTTCGCAGGTCGCAGCTGGTTGTTTGCACTGCCAAAACCACCAATCTGGTTATGCATCCTTGTGCCAGCGAGTGCCGTTATCGTGGTGCTGTACACGTTGCGCAGATCATGGCAGGTAAAGATCAGCGGATTACTTTTCATCATGGTTTTTGCATGCAGCTATCTCAAGTGCTTGCAAGCCCCAAAAAAACTCTGTTCCACTATTGCGTGTGCGCAAGGTTCAGTAACCTTAGTTCATGCACACAACACAACCGTTCTTATCGATACTGGCGCGCTTAACCGAATTCCAACGCCAGAAAGTTGGGTTGAATATACGCTGCTTCCTGAGCTCATCAAACAACTTGGTTCGACCAAGATTGATCATTATGTCTTTGTACAGCCAACATTCAGAGGATTCAAAGCCGCACAAGCGGTTGTTGAATTTGCTCCGGTAAAAAATGTCTACTTTCCGTATTGGTGCGGTGATGCCGATAAAAAATTACTTGGTGCTTATGGAGGGCTTAAACGAGCATGCGCAGATCACAACGTCACCATTAAGCGAATGGGAAAAACTCCTCTCACAATTAACCTTAGTAACGATGAAAAGATTAGCCTTACTACACAAAAACCGTGGATTACAAAAGGTGATATTTCTTTCCCTCAAATTGCAATTCAAACGGATACCGAACCTATTTCCCAATGAACAAAAAAAGTCCCCGGATTAATTTCTTATCCGAGGACTTTTAGTTAGTACTTTTTATATTTATTTGATTACAGATTTAGCCCAGTTTAATAGGCTGGCTAAGTATCCAATACCTTGCACAACACCGGTTTTAACTGTTAGTTTAGTTTCTGGTGATGTTTGTGTTTGATAGACTGTAAAACCTATTCCT
>Ga0207124_1015_pt1 | contig 47976 bp, 38 predicted proteins | sample Alteio_BWMinHeat_37_FD_153506 | JGI IMG/M metagenome (GOLD analysis project Ga0207124, IMG submission 153506) | Enriched cells from forest soil in Barre Woods Harvard Forest LTER site, Petersham, Massachusetts, United States -... | ecosystem: Environmental > Terrestrial > Soil > Temperate forest >... | reverse complement strand
ATCAAGTGTTAATGGTGGGCGCTGGAAAAGAAGTCAAAGTAGGCAGCCCTTATGTAAAAGGTTGTACGGTCTCTGCAACAATTATGTCTCAAGGGCGTCATAAAAAAATTCATATCATTAAATTTCGCAGACGTAAGCACCATGAAAAATGGCAAGGACATAGACAGAATTATACTGAAGTGAAAATTACACAGATTGAAGCGTAAGCTTTAGAAGGGTTTTGCAATGGCACATAAAAAAGCAGGTGGTAGTACACGAAATGGTCGAGACTCTAACCCCAAGTATCTGGGCGTCAAACGCTATGGTGGTCAAGTCGTCAACGCAGGTGAAATTATCGTTAGACAGCGTGGCACCAAATTTCATGCTGGTATGCATGTTGGCTTAGGTAAAGACCATACGCTTTTTGCATTAAAAGCAGGTCGCGTTTTATTTCGTATTAAAGGTCCCGACCGCAAACAATACGTTAGTATTGAATCAGTGGACGTGAAAGACGCCGGTTAAGGTTCTCCTTGTTAGGCATGACTTTAAAAGCCTCGCTCACTGCGAGGCTTTTTTTATTCTATTTTATTTATAGAGACGAACAATGAAATTTGTAGATGAGGCAAAAATTTATGTAGAAGCAGGCAAAGGTGGGAATGGTGCCTGCAGTTTTCTTCGTCTTAAATTTGAGCCTTTGGGTGGACCGGATGGTGGCGATGGCGGGGATGGTGGCAGCGTTTACCTGCGCGCGGATGAGAGCATTAACACTTTAGTTGATTATCGCTACATTCATGTTTACCGAGCGGAGAATGGTGGAAAAGGGCGCGGTAGAAATTGTACCGGCAAAAATGGTCAAGATTTGGTCTTGCGTGTGCCGGTAGGGACCATGGTTTATGACGATGATACAGACGAAGTTATTGCCGATTTAACCTTAGCTGGGCAAATCGCTTGTGTGGGTAAAGGGGGACGCCATGGCGTAGGGAATGCACGATTTAAAAGCAGCGTTAACCGTTCGCCACGCCGTACGGTGCCTGGGCAGGAAGGGGAAAGGCGTCACTTGCGTTTGGAGCTGAAAGTGCTTGCGGATGTGGGTTTGGTGGGCATGCCTAATGCAGGTAAATCGACTTTAATTAGTGCTTTATCGGCGGCACGTCCTAAGGTTGCAAACTATCCCTTTACCACGCTTTATCCCTATTTAGGGGTGGTCAGTGTGTCTCGCTATAGAAGCTTTGTTATCGCTGATTTACCCGGTTTGGTGGAGGGCGCCGCAGAGGGAGCAGGTCTTGGTATTCGTTTTTTAAAACACGTTGCAAGAACCCGTCTTTTATTTCATGTGGTGGATATTGCGCCCGCAGATGAAAGCGATCCTGTTGAGAACGTCAAAGCCATTACTTATGAGTTAGAAAAATTTAGCTATGATTTATTAACGAAAGAACGTTGGTTGGTTTTAAATAAAACAGATTTAATGACGCCTGAGAAAGCTAGCGAACTTTGTTCGGATATTGTTAAACGCTTAAATTGGAAGGGACGCGTATTTATGATATCTGGTTTAGCGCATGAGGGTTTGGAAGGGCTAGCGCAAGAAGCGATGAACTATCTGGAGTTGCTGAATAAAAAAGATGAACTCTCTGATGAATATGGCATTGTTGAATAAATCATTACGGTTTTAGCTTTCAACCTTTTCCCAAATTTAACCTCTCCCCAATGCCTTTACAGCGAGAGCTATTGGGCGTGGGAGTAACAGCTTGGGAGCTTAGCTTCGTTTGATGCCATCAACCCTGTTGCGGGATTTCTTTTAACCTAAGGAAATCCTGCAACAGGGTTGATGAAAGAACTGACTTAAGAAACTGACTTAAGAAGAAGCTTTAGTCTCAGCTTTTTCAGCCATTTTTTTGACGTGAGCAGTTAGCCTGCTTTTATGTCTGGCAGCTTTATTTTTATGAATAATGCCTTTGTTGACCATACGGTCTATCACAGGCGTCGCTTCTTGAAGAGAAGTAAGCGCTACTTGCTGATCGCCAGAAGAAATAGCGGCAGCAACTTTTTTGATATAGGTACGCAACATGGATCGCATGCTAGCATTATGTTGGCGGTGTTTTTCCGCTTGGCGGACGCGCTTTTTTGCTTGCTTTGTATTAGCCAAGGTTTTTCTCCAATAAATCGTTACACTTCTGGCAAATTTTATCTTTAAAAAGAGGGCGTAATATGCCTTTTTTATTCTATCTTGTCAATTCCTTAAAAGCATTTTGCGTGCTTATTTTCTAGTATTTTGTGCGTTTGGTAACTTTGTTTAGTTCTTTTTATGCTCATGTCATGCTGATGAAGTAGGCGAACAAATTGAGGGCAAAACGAGGACAAACTGAGGACAAAACATCACGCTTTATAGTAGACTTAAGCCTTTATTTTAAAGCAAGGTTTGTAACGATTTGTGAGCAAGAGTCTCGTTAAATCCACCTCTGTTGTCGTCGGCATGACCATGGTTTCCCGTGTGTTTGGTTTTATTCGCGACATGGTTACCGCCAATTTTTTTGGCGCTTCGGCTGCTTTTGATGCCTTCTCTATTGCATTTAAAATTCCCAATTTCATGCGCAGACTTTTTGCCGAAGGCTCTTTTTCTCAAGCTTTTGTGCCTGTCTTAGCGGCTTATCAAAAACAAAATTCAGAGCAAGAAGTTAAGCGGTTTTTAAATGCGATGGCAGGCAGTTTAGGTTTGATTCTTTTGCTTGTGACTATTTTAGGCGTGCTAGGCGCGCCCTGGATAGTGCGCGTCTTCGCACCGGGTTTTGCAAGCACGGGTGAACGTTTTGATCTCGCGGTGACGATGTTACGCATTACTTTTCCCTATCTGATGCTCATCTCTCTCACCGCTTTTTCTGGCGCTGTTTTAAATACTTATCACCGTTTTTGGGTCGCCGCTTTCACGCCGGTTTTATTAAATATCGCTATGATTAGCGCGGCGCTTTGGTTATCCCCTAAAATGGCGACACCTATTATTGCGCTAGCGTGGGGTGTGTTTGCTGCCGGTATCGTTCAACTTATTTTTCAAATTCCCTTTCTTAAAAATCTACAATTACTGCCGCGTCCGAAAATAAATTTTCGTGATCCTGGCGTTAATCGTGTTTTAAAATTAATGGTTCCGGCGTTGTTTGGTGTCTCGGTGGGACAAATTAATTTACTGGTAGATACTTTGTTTGCATCACTTTTAACGGTGGGCAGTATCTCTTGGCTTTATTATTCCGATCGTTTAATGGAGTTTCCTTTAGGCGTATTTGGTGTCGCTATTTCTACCGTGATCTTGCCGCATTTATCGCGCCATCATGCGACGCAATCCGCAGAATCTTTTTCCCTCACTATCGATTGGGCTTTACGCGCAGTCTTATTAGTGGGTATTCCAGCAGGTGTGGTGTTAGCAGTACTCGCAGGACCTATGTTGAGTACGCTTTTCCAATACGGTCAATTTACCCCCTATGCGGTCACCATGGCGCAAAAAAGTTTAATGACGTTTGCTATTGGGATTACCCCTTTTATGCTTGTTAAAATACTGGCGGCTGGATTTTATGCCAAACAAGAAATGCGTATTCCAGTAAAAGTCGCGGTCATTGCGATGGTGACTAACACTTGCTTGAACATGATTTTAATCTGGCCTTTAGCGCACGCAGGAATTGCCCTTTCCACTTCACTCGCTGCACTCGTTAATACAGCTTGCCTGTTTTATTTTTTAAAGAAACGTGGTTTTTATAAGGCGCGCGAAGGGTGGTTGTTGTTTGGGGTACGCTTGTTAATTGCCAATATGATATTGCTTGCGTGGTTGTGGTTATCAGCTGATGATTTAACGGTTTGGATGACGCATCATGCTTTGTGGCGTTTCACGCATCTTGCTTATTTGCTTATTTCTGCAGTCTTGATTTATTTGGCGACATTATGGTTAGCAGGCGTCAGGCCACGGCATTTGTTAATGCCTAAAAGCCAATTAGTAAAAGCTAATTAGCCTTACTCTAAACGGTGGGTTGGGGTGGTAATGGGTTTGGATATAGTAGAAGCGGCGGCATTTGCGACAGAGTCTTTAAACTTAACCGATTCGGTGGCAAGGGCTGCCACATTAATTTCTAGGCGATCACTTCGCGTTGTGAGATCACGAAATTTCTTTTTATCATTCGTTAACATTGCCGCAATTTCAGCGGGTTTTAATGCTGCAATTTCATCGGGTTTTAATTCTGCCAAGCCTTTTTTTTCTTTTTTGAAGTGAGTAATAGCCTCTTTGATGGCTTGCGATAATTCTTCTTGTTGCTTTTTACTTTCCAGCACTTTTTCATTTAATCCTGGAAAACTCTGCATAAAATATTGATACATTTGCGCAGCATTTGGGTTACGTGGGAGATTAAGATTGGTGAGTAAAGCTTGAATGTCAGCGCTTGTTTTTTCAATAGCGTTGATGATGCTATCTTTAGCCTTCACGCCATTATTTAAGCCCGCTGCTTTAGCTTCCACTTCTATAGCACTATTTCTGTTTGCGATATTACCAAGAACAGCAGCTGGTATTTGAGTCGCAATCATATTGATCATGCATCTTGCTGTTGTCCCCATAAAAGCGGCGCGAGTGGCTGGCGGATTTGCATTGGCTGGTCTCGCTGCGGCGGGAGGCTTTTTTGCATTAGCGGCTCTATTTGTGGTCATAAAGTGCCATAACTTAAGAATAATACTTCAATTATATACATATTTTGTGCAAAAAAATAGGAGGAGAATTATTCTTTTGATTTCAAGTAAATCGGCGCGAAAGGACCGGTTTGCACAAAATCTAACAAACTTTGTTTGAGTAATTCAAGAAAGGCTAAGAAAGTGACGACCACGCCCAAACGGCCTTCTTCAAGATTAAAAAGTTGGGTAAAGAGGCAATGTTCTTTGCCTTGTATGCAAGCAAGAATATGCGTCATCTTTTCTCTAACTGATAACGCTTCTAATTGAATCTGATGGCTTGCATTTAATTCCACGCGTTTTAAAACATCTAAAAAAGCATCTAATAGTTGTTGTAACTGAACGGTAGGCAGCGGTTTTTCCAGGGTGATTTGGCTGCCATCTGCTTGTGCGGTGAAGTGTTCGCGATCTTCTCTGGGGAGTTGATCGAGATTTTCTGCGGCTTGTTTGTAGCGTTCATATTCTTGTAAACGACGCACGAGTTCAGCACGCGGATCTTCTTCTGTTAGTTCTGGATCTGCGACCCTAGGTAGCAGCATGCGCGATTTTATCTCGGCTAAAATGGCTGCCATGACTAAATATTCAGCTGCTAATTCTAATGATAAACCTTGCATTAATTCGATATATTCCATGTATTGACGCGTTACAGCCGCGATGGGAATATCCAAAATATCCAGATTTTGTTTTCTAATCAGATAGAGCAAGAAATCAAGTGGGCCTTCAAAAGACTCGAGAAGAACCTGCATGGCATCGGGTGGAATGTAAAGATCTTTAGGCATATCAACAACGGCCTGACCTTTCACGGTTGCAATCGGCGTGATAAGAACAGGTTCGATAGCTGCAGCAGCTGTTGCGTGGTCGGTTTGATTCATATCAGCTTATGGTAACGGTCATTCAAGCAAAATGCTATATTAGCGCGCAATTCAAGTATAGAGAATAAGCGATGGTGGTTGAAATTAAACAAGCAGTGGCTATTTTGCGGGCGGGTGGTTTGGTTGCTTTTCCTACAGAAACTGTTTATGGCTTAGGCGCAGATGCAAGCAATCCCGCGGCAGTCGAGCAGATTTTTAGGGTTAAAGGCAGGCCGTCTCATCATCCCTTAATTGTGCATATTGCCCATGTAGACATGCTTTTTTCTTGGGCGCGCGAGATACCAGATGCTGCGTTAACATTAGCTGCGGCGTTTTGGCCGGGGCCGCTTACTATACTCTTAAAAAAACAATCTCATGTTTTATCGCAAGTAACAGGGGGCCAAGACACAATAGGTTTACGCATTCCTGCTCATCCCATTGCTCAAGCTTTGCTAAACGCTTTTGGAGGTGGCCTAGCTGCGCCTTCCGCAAATCAATTTACCCATATCAGTCCCACCACAACGCAAGCGGTGCGAGAAGAGTTGGGGACAAAAATAGAAATGATATTAGAAGGGGGTGAATGTGCGGTCGGATTAGAATCAACCATTATTGATTTAAGTCAGACTAAACCTGTTATTTTGCGACCGGGGATGATTACACAAGAGGCGATTGCGAATGTCTTAAAACAACCCGTTACCATGCAACAGAACACAACAGTACGTGTGCCTGGCAATCATTTTGTGCATTATGCACCATTAACAAAAACAGTTTTAATTTCCACGGCTGATTTACCGCAATATTTGCAAACATTATCCAAAGAACAATTACCTGCTGCGCTTTTAACACATAATAGACATCAGCATAAGATACGCAGCGATTCAATCCATGTCGTGACCATGTCTGATCAAGCGGAGCGTTATGCGCACGATCTTTATCGCAAGATGCGTGAAATGGACAATCTGCATTATAAACTCATCATCATAGAAGCAGTGCCGGATACCTTGGCATGGCAAGCGATTAGAGACAGATTGATGAAGGCGTGTAGACCTTAGCTTGTTGGCGTTCCCCTGTTTTGTCTACCTCCGCGCCTCGCAGTTTTGTTCATCTTTACCGTTGTTGCGACTGTCTCCATCGTCCCGCGGTTCCATTCACTTCCGCGTCGTCCCACGCAACTACGCCCACCGCCGTCGTCATTCCGCGGCAGCTATGCCACCTCCGCCCATTGTCCCGGCAAGCTACACCCACCGCCGTCGTCCCTCGCAGCTACGCCACCTCCGCCCATTGTCCCTGCAAGCTACACCCACCGCCGTCGTTCCGCGCAGCTACGCCACCTCCGCCCGTTGTCCCTGCAAGCTACACCCACCGCCGTTGTCCCGCGGCTTGTCCGCGGGATCTAGACCTATAAATATAAATATCCAATCACTAAAACAATTCAAAATATAAGTCTCGCCATTCTGGATTTAATTGTTCAATCAAATTTAGTTTCCATTTCCTACACCAATTTTTTAATCGCCTTTCACGTCTTACCATTTCTACAATATTTTGATGCTCTTCATAATAAACAAGTTGATAAATGCCATACTTCGACGTAAATCCAGGGAAAGAATTATTTTTATGCTGCCAAATTCTTAGTATTAAGTTTGAAGTAGAGCCTGTATAGAGCGTGCCATTACGCTGACTTGCAAGAATATAAACAAAATATCGTTTCATACTATTGTGATTCCTTTTGCTTGAAGTTTAATTTTTACTGGATCCCGCGGACAAGCCGCGGGACGACGTCCAAGGCGGACAAAACCGGGGGACGGCGTCCAAGGCGGACAAAACCGCGGGACGGCGGGCGGAGCTACGGGACGGCGGCGAAGGAGATGGAGAAAGCCTCGGGACCGCGTTAAGCTATGGAGAATGACTGAAGAAAAAGAAAGCTGTGGGGCGAAGGAGGGAGGAGTCGCATGACAACAGCAAAGGTGAAGAAAACCGTCTAACGGCGGAGGTGGGAGGGGCCAAAGAGAGACGGCAAAGGTGGAGAAAGTCGCGTAACGATGAGGCTAGATGTAATTGAAGCAAGCCCTCGCTATTTTACATAAGTAAATAAATGAGATGAGTGCAGTCTATGCTTTTCTCATACACATCTCCCACGCTACAATGAGCCATCTTAATTTTTTACTCTTAATTTTTATTGTAGGAAAGCTATGTTTACTACGCTTACAAAAAATGAAACCGAACATACGATTCAAGGACCTAGCGGTGAGCTTGAACTGGTGAAAGGAGAACCCACTGGAACGCCGCGTAGTGCTTGGGGTGTCATTTGTCATCCGCATTCTTTGTACGGCGGGACTATGCATAACAAAGTGGTGACCACTTTAGCGAAAACGTTTCAAGACTTAGGTGTCAGCACGGTACGCTTTAATTTTAGAGGGGTGGGGAAAAGTACTGGGCAATTTGATAAAGGCCAAGGCGAGGTGGATGATTTGCTTGCGGTGATTGCCTGGATGCAGCACGAACAACTTAAAAATGAAATTTGGTTAGCGGGTTTTTCGTTTGGTGCCTATGTGGCAACTCAAGTGGCGACACAAATCCCCGTGAATAAATTAGTAACGATTGCGCCACCTGTAACGCATTTTCATATGGAAAGCTTATCGCCTTTGCCTACCAATTGGGTTTTAGTGCAAGGTGAAAAAGATGAAGTGGTTTCAGCTGAGGCAGTTTTATCTTGGGCGGAAACTAAAACGCCTTCGCCTACCATTTTGCGTTTTCCAGAAGCTGACCACTTTTTTCATGGTCAGCTTGTAGAGCTGCGTAGTAAATTGGAAGAAGTTTTACGTTAAAAATAAAATAAAAAAATCTTATTTACCTTATTTTTGGAGCTGTACGAGTTACTTTTTCTGATTTACCTAAATCATTAGGTTTAGTACCCAAGGCTTTTAAATCTTCACCAAAAACCTCTACTGCGGCCTTACTAATAATTTCCTTACAATCAGAGATATTTCTCTTAGATGGTTTGTAGCTAGGATCGACCTTATTGATATAAGGGACATTATAAGCTTGGCAATAAACAACCACCGCCTTCATTAATTTTTTATCCATTAATCGGTCAGCTAAAACAATAGGTAGGATATTGCTTTCATTGATGTTGGGGCCGTGTATACGTAAATGATTTACAAATTTAGCAACAGATTTATATTGATCTAGAATTGTAAGGTTTTGAAAATCGTCATCCAAAGTAACAGTCAAACTGGTACGGCGATTGCCTTGAGCATCAAGGCTAGATTTTTGCTCTTCTATTATTCGCACGGGCGCACCACTTCTATTGGTATAAGTGTCGCCGTTATACCGCATTTCGAAGTCTTGATTTGTCCAATCGGTCGGCTTTCCAAGGCCAAAGACGCCACCTCTTACTCTACGCGGGGCGGCAGCAGCGCCACCAAAATTAATAAGTGTTTCCATAGCTCCTCTTGTTCTGTCTGCAGCTTCCTGTAAAGTTTCCATTAAACCAGTTGTTGTTGATATTTGCGGAACAACAGATAGAGATTGCTCACTAAAATAAGCGACAGCTTGTAGTCTTTGATTAACTCTAGGTGTATGTACGGTAATCAGTTGGGCTAGTTTTCTTCTAGCTGTCTCGATGTCATTTAATTTGGTGCGAATTAATGCGTTTTGGGTGCTAGCTCTTAATTCAGAAGCGGCATAATCCAGTTGGGCTAATAATTTATGGCAAGTTTTTAAAGCTTCTTTTCTTTTTTCAGAGCTTTGATTTGTGTTTAAGGCGACCGTTAACTGGCTTATTATTTTTTCATAGTGACTAGGCACACGACCCTCTGTGTTTGCTGAGCCAACGATAACATTGTCAGTAATGCTGTTTAATCCAAATAAAATATCGAATACAGCTCTATTATGACTTAATTTATCTTTGTGTTGGACTATAGGTCTTGTTGCTGCAACATGATTATCCAAGGTGTCTTTTAAGGATCGCATGACAGCTTTGGGATAGGTGTTTGCACCGTTACCCAGAGTAAGCCCAGTAGTCTGACCCATAGCATTTTGTATCCAGGTCAGTCCAGGCGTTTGCTCAATGACACGTAACATATTGCTTAACTCTTGATAGAGGGGGTGATCAGGTACGCGATCAAATATTCCTGGTGGGTTGAGCCGTTTCAGAATAGCTGCATAAAGGTCGAAAAGTTTACTCTCCATTTCTGTCTGGGTTTGAGCCCCTACTTTCATATCTATTTTTCTATCAACAATAGTTTTAATTTTATCAATCGCTTTACGCAACGCATCTTGTTCATTAGCTAATAAAATTCTAAAAGGTACAGGCGGTGCGGCAACCGGTACAACGGGTGGTACAACAGGTGGTACAAGAGGCGCAGTAACTACTGTGTGTGGTGGCGGAGGAGGAGGCGGAGGAGGCGGTGGTATGGGTCGTCCTCTCGCTTGACCTGGTTGCTGTATAGGGGGATTTGCTCCTAATAGTCCTTGAATAGTAGCAGTCATATTAGAAACGGGGTTGGCAGCACCAGTGGTGATTGGTGGCCGCTGGGGTTGTCCACTTTGAGGTGGCCACACAGCATTAGCATTCAGAGGTTGAGGTTGCCTACCATTTTGAGGTGGCACTACGTTATTAGTTTGAGGCGGCACTACGTTATTAGTTTGAGGCGGCACTACGTTATTAGTTTGAGGCGGCACTACGTTATTAGTTTGAGGCGGCACGACGTTATTAGTTTGAGGTGGCACGACGTTATTAGTTTGAGGCGGCACGACGTTATTAGTTTGAGGTGGCACGACGTTATTAGTTTGAGGTGGCACTACGTTATTAGTCTGAGGTGGCATAATACTTCCTTGTGAATTGTTTAACTGATTTTCTGTCTGGGTTATTTGGGTTAACAAATTATTCACACGCTCTTGTTTTTCTGTTGGAGCCGCTGCCGATGCTAAAACTTGAATAGCCGCATCTTCTATCTCTCGTAAATGATGACGCAGACTCGCGTCTATTCTTTCTTGAGGATTAGAATTGTTCACAGCTAACATAAAAGCAACTACATTTTCTTCACTGGGATCTGTTTTAATATCCTCAATAAGTGTTTCTATATTTTCAAGAATAGCGTTTTGTGATTCTGAAAATGTCTCGATAGCTTCTCCCGCATCTGTTACTGCCTGCTGCAATTCGTCTATTCTTTGCTGAGAAAGATCATTATTATTAATAAATCCAGCAACTAAATAATTTTCTGAAGCTTCTCTTAGTCTATTTAAAGGCTCAAATAAGACATGCTCATTTGTTATTTTATTTGCTTGGTTAATAGTTGTTATTAATCTGGCGTGCTCAAACATCTGCTCTTCCGGCGAAGCATTTAAACCTTCACCAAGATTTTGCATTTGATCCGAAATTGCTTCCACTTGCTCTAAAACATTTTTGTCTCGCATTATTCGTTCTATAGCGCGTGTGATCATTGGATCAATTGTTACTTGGTTTAATTGTTCTTGAGCAGCTTGTTGTGAAACATTAACTGGCTGGTTTAAGGGAGCCGAACTAGGAGTTTGCAGCCTAGAAGCTCGGGTAGTTTGCATCCTAGAAACTTCTTTTTGTATAGCTTCTGCAAAGCTTTTTCCTTTCCTTTCTCTATTAATCGCTTTATTTAAAATGGATTCAACTTCTGTAATTTTTTCCTGGGGATTTTTTGTATCATCACCAGTAATTCTTTCAATCGCATCTTTTGCGGCTTCTATTTTTCTTTCATTCTTTTTAAATTTTTGGCCTAAATGTTGAGCGATGATTGAATTATTTTTTTGAGCAGTAAAAGTATTGAGATTATTTTCTACGGCGTCACATAAAATCAGTAATCTATTTTTAGCTTCAGTTACTGAGGTATCATTTATGTTATTTAACGCCTGACGTATAAAGTTTACTAAACCTGTTAAGGTATTATCATCACCACCACTAGAAGCGTTGGCATTAACGTTTTGAGTTGTTAAAGGCGGTTGATTGATTTGAGGTTGCGGTTGAGCCGCCTGTTTTAAAATAGGTTGCTGAGGATTAACCATAGCTTGTTGCTGAGTAGTAGCCTGAGGTTGAGCTTCTCCTTGCTGAGACTGTGTATTTTGTATTTTTGCCTGCTGAGTATCCTGAGGTTGAGAATGCACAGTAGGCTGCTGTGCATTAGTAATATAGTTTCGCTTAACGCTCTCAAGCACTTCTTTGCGTCTTTCTTCTCGTCTTTTTTTAGTGTCTTTTGCTAAAGCTGCTTTGGGATGTTTCGGGTGATATAGCTCTCGCAGCAATTCAGCATCAAAACTTATGATTTTTTCTTTTCGCTCAGCTAAACTTTCATTTTGAGATTTTGACCTTGAGGGGTTTTTTGATAATTGCACCAAAGGATCGTTTTCAAATTCTCTTTTAGCGTCCAGACGTTTTTTTAATTTATCTGCAAAGGATTCTGAATGTACAGGCGCCTGCGTAGCTTGGGGCTGTGGTGAGTTCACTTGCGCTTCGATTTGTGGTTGTGAATTCGCATCTTGCTGAGACTGTGTATTTTGAGCTTCTCCTTGCTGAGGCTGTGTATTTTGTATTTCTGCCTGCTGAGTATTCTGAGGTTGAGCTTGTTGCTGAGTATCCTGAGGTTGAGCTTGTTGCTGAGTATCCTGAGGTTGAGCTTGTTGCTGAGTATCCTGAGGTTGAGCTTGTTGCTGAGTATCCTGAGATTGAGCTACTTCTTGCTTAGACTGTGTATTTTGTATTTCTGCCTGCTGAGAGAGATCTTGAGATTGGGTTTGTTCTGGAGACGGATTTTTAAAGGTATTGAAAGCTTCCTCTATTGACCTAATGAGTTCCCCCCCTTCGGATTGTTGAGATGCCTTATAAATCTTTTTCGCTTCATTGAAAATGGTATCTACTGTAAGAGGTGGAAAAGAATCTATCTCTTGTTTAAGCATTTTATTAAGCGTGTTTTCAAGTGTTTTTATCGTTTCTTGCTCTGTTGTTTCTTTTGCTGTGGGATTTTCTGATAATAATTTTGTTGTTAATTCACTAAGTCGCATTAATGCTAGGCTAGGAGTAGTTTCGTTTTTTACGCTAAGTAACATCATTAAATTTTCATTTTTATTTTGTTCTGTAAGCGCTTCTACTTTCTCTACTTCTTTGTTAATAGAGGATAGAAGAGCACCTATTTTCCGGTGGGGATTCATATCTCCCAAAAAAACTTTTTTTAGAGAGGCATTGAGAGGTGATTTCTTCAGTGCTTCCGAAATATCTACTTGTAACTTTAGAAATCTTTCTAATTGAGAATCTAAATTTACATCCTTCTGTATCTCTGCAAATTGCGCTTGCCAGGCTTTAACTTGCAAATCACTATAAATGGGTAAAATACAGCCGAAAATGGTTTCAACTGTTTTTTGATGATCTGCATGTTTAGATATGTTTTGCCAATTATCCAAAATTTCATTATGTATCAATGCGGCTTTTTGCAAAGCTTGGTCTAAATTATCGGTAGATAAAGACTGATCAGGATTGGATAAAACCTTTACTGCTAACTCCTGTGCATCATTCAATGTTACCATTAAAAGATCAGGGAAATTGGTAAGTGCTAAGTTTGATAATTTCTTTGTGTTACTCTCGTCCACACCAATCAATTTCATGATTGATGCTAATTCTTTTGTCCACTCTTGAATTTTTGAATTGAGTCTAAATTTTTTTCGACTGCTTGACATGTGCACCGCCTCGTTTTAAATCTCTTTATATTTTTATCGTTACGATTAAAATTTTAATTTATCTATAAGCACTATTTTTAATACATCATTCTTAAGCATTATTTTTATTCTTTTTTACCCTGTTTTAGCACTCATACGCTTAGGGGTGCTTTTGGGTATTCTTTACACATCTAGTATAGACCACTCATCATTAAATAATGCTTAAGTCAAAACAAATCAAACAAAATTTTTTTCTTTCCTTATCATTTTGTTAAGAGATTTTTCACATGTTAAATAATTGACTGACATTAACTAAAATATAGATCATTTTTGCTATTTATGAACCTTTTTTACCCTCATAACTTTTAAATAATAAGTGCTCAAGTAATCAAAAAATCTCCAAACGAGAATGATTCTCAATCGTATTGACAAGTTAGGCTTAAGACGTGATACTTAAGCCTTGTAAACCCCTGAAAGTTGTCAAGAAACAAGGTAAATATGCGCTTAAGTGAATTAAAAATTGGCAATAAAGCACGGGTGACTGGCTTACTCAAAGGCCAAGCTGCGGCTTACAGGCAGCGTTTGATTGCAATGGGTCTCTTACCGGGGGCAACCTTCGTCGTTTCCCGTGTTGCTCCCTTAGGAGATCCTATTGAAATTACTTTGCGCGGGTTTTCTTTAAGCTTAAGAAAGGCTGAAGCAAGCATTTTAGAAATAGAAAAAATAACTGAGTAATGCAATTAAACGGGAAAGTAACTGATGACAGTTGACGCAAGACTAACTTCTCTCCCTCAAAAAAAACCTGCAAATTCGCTGACAATTGCTTTAGTGGGCAATCCGAATTGCGGTAAAACAACGCTATTTAACGCGCTAACTGGCACCAGACAACGCGTGGGGAATTGGCCTGGCGTTACGGTGGAACGTAAAAGTGGTTCTTTTATTTATCCTAAAGGGCAGGTGGAAGTAGTCGATTTACCTGGTATTTATTCCCTTATTTTAGCGGATACGGGCGGGATAGATGAGCGCATTGCTTCTGAATTTGTACTGAGTGAAGCTGCGGATATTATCATCAACATTGTAGATGCGAGTAGTTTGGAGCGTCATCTTTACTTGACCATGCAATTATTAGAAATGGGCGTGCCGGTCATTGTGGTATTAAATATGATGGATATGGTATGCGCTAAAAACATGCAAATTGATTTAGCTGCTTTATCCCGCGGCTTACATTGTCCCGTGTTAGCCTTAGAAGCCATTAAAAAAATGGGAATAGAAACGTTAAAACAAGCGATTGTAGATTATAAAAAACCTGCGACCACACATTATATTCCTACTTATCCCGCGCCGTTACAGCAAGCCATTCAAAGCTTGGCAGCGTTTTGCCAAACAGAAAAGCAAGAGATGCTCACAACAGAAAAGCATGCCTGGTTGGCAATGCGTATGCTTGAAGAAGATGCTTATGTGAGTGAAAAAGCCACGCCTGCACGCTTAAAAGAAGTAGCAACGCAGAAAAAATTTGTGCAAGACAATTTAGGTGAAGACCCAGATATTTTATTAGCGGATGCACGTTATCAATCCATTAATCGTTTACTGCAACATTGTCTCACACAAACGTTTCCTAAAAAAACCGATTGGACTGCGCGTATTGATAGCATCGTTTTAAATCGCTTTTTAGGCATTCCTATTTTTTTAGGGGTGATGTATCTCTTGTTTGTTTTTGCCATCAACATAGGCGGCGCATTCCAGGATTTTTTTGATATCAGTAGCCAGACTATTTTTGTAGAAGGCTTCGCTCGTCTTCTCACGCAATTAGGTGCGCCGCTTTGGCTAACTGCTTTGTTAGCGAATGGTATAGGCAAAGGGATAAACACGACTGTCACTTTTATTCCTGTCATCGGTTCCATGTTTTTATTTTTGGCGTTTTTGGAAGACTCCGGCTACATGGCACGATCGGCATTTGTTATCGATCGTTTCATGCGTTTTTTAGGCTTACCCGGTAAAGCGTTTGTGCCTATGATAGTTGGATTTGGCTGTAATGTGCCTGCAGTGATGGCAGCACGCACTTTAGAAAATAAGCGCGATCGTATTTTAACTATCATGATGAGTCCTTTCATGTCTTGTGGTGCAAGACTGGCTATTTACGCTGTATTTACTGCGGCTTTTTTTCCTAGAGGCGGACAAAATATTGTGTTTGCACTTTATCTGATAGGGATTTTAATGGCGATTTTAACAGGCGTGTTGTTGCGCCAAACTGTTTTGAAAGGAGAAGCTGCGCCTTTAGTGATGGAATTACCACCTTATCATTTGCCTCGTTTTAAAAATTTAGTGTTGCATGCCTGGCAACGCTTAAAAGGATTTGTTTTTCGTGCAGGAAAATTAATTGTCCCTATTTGCGTTTTAATTGGTGGTTTGAATGCATTGAATATAGATGGCACTTTGAATCAAGGTGATGCTGATGTGCATTCCGTATTATCTATGGTAGGACAATTTGTTACGCCGATTTTTTCTCCAATGGGTATACATGCGGATAATTGGCCTGCAACAGTAGGATTGGTTACAGGGATTTTAGCGAAAGAAGTGGTGGTGGGTACTTTAAACACTTTATACACGCAAGTCGGCCATTTTGCAGTAGGAAATGGTAGCGAGGCTTTTCATTTTTGGGCAAGTTTACAGGAAGCCTTAGGTTCTATTCCGCAAAACTTGGCGCAACTTGGTGAAGTGTTTAGTCGTAATCCTGTCGTGGCGCAAGCACCGAGTAGCACCGTTAATCAAGGCGTGTACGGATTGATGTATCAAAAATTTGATGGTCAAGTAGGCGCATTTGCGTATTTGCTATTTGTGCTTTTATATTTTCCTTGTGTTTCTACTATGGCTGCGATGTTACGTGAAATGCATAAAGGGTGGTCGATTTTTTCCGCAATATGGATGACAGGTGTAGCGTACAGTGTGGCAGTTGTTTTTTATCAAGCCGCCACATGGGGGCAGCATCCTGTTAGCTCTTGCCTATGGATAATAGCTTTAGTCGCTGCGTTTTTAATCACGATTTTATCTATGCGCTATTATGCTCAGTCTAGGCAGACGCTCACTGTTAGCATGAATACAATAGGAGGATAAAGGATGAATCTTATTGAAATAAAAAAACATATGATGCAAGTGAAAATGGCAACGCTTAGCAGTCTTTGTTTAGTGTTTAAGACACAGCCAGAAACGCTGCGTTGTTTATTACAACATTGGATACGTAAAGGTAAAGTGCGTCAATGTATGCGTAAACCCGCGTGTGGGAGTAAGTGTTTTAAATGTCCTACAGAAACAACCGAAATTTATGAATGGGTAGAAGTTTTAGCGTAAAGCACAGGTAGACCGTCAATTTCAATTTTTCTGTTGTTGAAATATTTTCATCGTTTCCTTTTTTTATTTTCAGGACCTTTAGGCGCATCATCCGGGTTTGCATCACTTTTGTGAGCTGCATCTATAGTGCGTTTTTGAGAATGTTTGTTAGTTTCGTTTTTATTATTAGTGGGATTTGATAAAAGCGTAAAAGGATTTTGATGCATGCTGAGATTTTCGGATAGAATCATATTTAAATCTTCATTTTCATCATTCTCTTTACTATCTTGAGAAGTTTGATTTAAATGTTCTATTTCATGACTATCAAGAAAAAATTCTTCTAATGTGGTTGCGTCATAAGTGTCATCCATTTCATTTGTTGTATTTAAAATATCGTATATGCTGTAAGTGTTTTCCGTCGATGCTTCAGTAATAGGTGTTCGCAATTTTTGAGATTGCTGCGTATTCTCAGCGGATGTATGCGTACCACTAACAGTATTTTGTTGTAAGAGCATATCTATTTGTTTTTGAAGACTTGTAAGAAGGGGTCTTTTTTTACTTTCATATCCAGACATATCATTCTTAATAAATTTTACCAGGGATTTGAGGTTATTTATATTTAACAAAAAGGAAATAAATTTTTCTTTTTGTTGTTTATTCATTTTAAGTAAGATTCGATGTTTTTCTTCATCAGTTAATAAAGGAATAATCGTCTTTAAATCTATATTCATATTAAGCATGTTCCAGTGATCAGAAAATAAAACGGTGTCGTTTGCACGAAAGCTTAGTAATTTTTTTAATTGTCGTAACGGTTCTGGGGTATTCAGATCCGAAATTTTTTCCTCAATATGCTTATTATATTTTTGCATTGCAGTAGCCATGAAGGAAGATAAGCCGGAAATGTCAATTTTAAGATTGTTTAATAACGCGTCGTTATTAATAGTGGTAATGATTTGAATAAAATAGGGATAATTGCGTTTATAAATTATTTGTAATATATTTTTTAAAGTATCGATAGGGATTTGTTCAATATTTTTAATAAAAAAGTCATGGTTTGCTTGAATATTTTCGTAAATTTCATGTCCAAACAAGTTGGTTATTTGGTCTAACCAGGTTTCTAAAGAAAGTTGTTTATCTTTTGAGGTGTTATTTGTTTGCATTGATGCTTGTTGTAAAGTAGCTCTGGGAGCGTTCGTCGGAGGGGTAACTGTTTCATCTGTTATAACTATTATAGGTACAACACTTGCGCTAGCCGATGTTGATGTAAGATGACTTCGAGAGGCAATAGGAAATTCAACGTTTTGCCACTTACCCCCATTTGAAATTACTTTTATTTGTTCGCGTAGTCTTGGGAGGACCATGTTTTTTCTATGTGTATATCCTGATGAAATATTATTATCAATAAAATTTATTAGTGATTCGATAGCATTAACATTTCGCAAAAAGGAAATAAATTTTTCTATTTGGGTTGCATTCATTTTGACAAATAGTTTAAATTTTTCGTTATCACTTAATAAAGGAATAAGCGTATTTAAATTTATATTAGGATTTGTATTAAGCATATTCCAATGGTCTGAAAATGCGGTGGTTTTTGTAGGCAATGCTAACAATTTTTTTAATTGTTGTAGTTTTGGTGTGAAAGGTTCTTTATTTGGTCGCTCAGGACTTCGCAACTCTGAAATTCTCTTTTCAAAATGTTTATTATATTTTTTTGTTACATTATCTGAGAAAATATTAAAATCGGAAATGTCAGCTCTAAGATCGTTTAATAACACTTCGTCATTAATAGTTCTAATGCTTTGGCGAAATAAAGGATAATTGTGTTGATAAGTTATTTGTAATATTTTTTTTAAATCAGTAATAGGGATTTGTTCAATATTTTTAATAAAAAAATAATGGTTTTCTTGAATATCTTTATAAATTTTCTCTGGATTTTGCCCAGATAGTTGTTTCAACCAGGTTTCTAAAGAAAGTGGGTTTTTTTCTTTTGGGACAAAAGTTGTTTGCGTTGATGCTTGCTGTATTTCTTGTTGCAACAATTGACTCAACTCTGCATCGCTCGCTTCACCGCTTGTTTCACTCATAAAGGAGGTGAAAGGTGGCTGATAAGACTCATGAGAAAGAAAAGGATGAGGTGTTAAAAAACTTTGCGAAGGATAAGTGTAAACAGGATTGTGTGCTTGATAAGCTATTCTGTTTTCTTCAGCAAATCTATTTTGTATTTGCGGTGGCGTGGGATGCCAATTTTGCTGCGAAGTATTTTGCTGCGAAGCAAAGACAGTGTTTGGAGAGGGAAAAATATTTTGAGGATTTATCTGCTGTTGTAGATTAGGATAGGTATAAGCTGTTTGCGGCTGATATGCAAAGTTAGGATTAGAAAAATCCCTATTAAATAGATTAGGATCATTAGATGCTGCACGATTTGATCCATCCCACGGGCCTGTATTATTTCTATTAAACATTCAAATAACTCTTGAAGATTCGATAAAATGTGTATGTTTAAAGATGATCATTTATTAATTTTATCACTGTCATTGATAGTAATAATTATAGGTTAAATCTTTTATTTTGCTGCTTAAGACTATCTCGTAATACAAACATAGGCTTAAGAGATGTAGATTTGGTATCGTTTAGTATGCAGTAAGTTTAAAGCAACTGAGAAAAAGCAGAGAAAAAGTAGACAGATAAATTGGTTACTTCAATTCTGCTTGTTATACTCTTGTACTTATCTCTTAAAAAAGTGACGAAAAAATGGAAGGTGTACTTGTAAAAGATATTCCTACTCAGGCTACTCATGCAGGGGCAGCTTATGGTCCATTGGATCTCAAACAATTTATACAAGCAGCAGAAGGGGCGCCACCCTTACAGTTTGAAGCGGCATTAAAAAATGGGCGGTCACTTCCGCAAGGATTAATTTGTACCAGTGATGGTCTCTTAACTGGTATTCCCGCAAAAGAAACGATGGGGACTTATGAGATAGTGGTGACTGCAAAAAATGCGGCAGGCTCACTCACTGCCAGTTTTGTTTTTGTGATAAAACCCACTTTTGCTGAGAGCCAAGAAGAAGGGTATATCAACAAGCTCAAAGCCCAAGTGTGGGAAGCGTTAGAGCAGCATTTACCTATTCCCGAAATACAAGATATTTATAATCGACCCATTAGCAGAGCAGAGATTGGCTATCTTTTAGATAAATGGGGCGTCTTAACAATTTGGGATGTCTTTAATTTAGACCCGCCAGAGGAGAAAAAACTGCTCAATTTGGAAGGGACAAGTCCTCATTATTATATTTATGATAGGGGATGTTATTTAATTGCTGTTCCAAAAGATTTATATTCTCATGAGCGAACCATAGAAGACAGCTTGCAAACTGCTAGGGTGATGATGCGGGAAGTATATAAGCGCGGCTGGACAGCCGAGCTTGCCGGCATTGCGAAAATGGCTAGAGCAGCTTGGGTAGAAGCGCAACATCTTGGTGATTTATATGAGAAGCGATTGCAAATTGTTAATTTCGACCCTTCACCAGATGATTTGAAAATTTATAGCCAAGAAGCATTGATACGTCCAAATACGGGGTAAAGACATAATAATTTGCTAAGATTTTTCTACTATACTTAAGCTTAACAATTTAAAAATTTAACGACTAAATTTAAATAATTTAAACATAAATTTAGGCTTAACGCATAAACACCGAACTATTAATTAAGCATACATTGAATATTGAATCCCGAGGGATAAAGTATGATGACGCCACCTAAAACACCAGCACAAATTGCAAAAGAAAAACACGATGATGAGCAAGCGAGTTATCGAAAAATAGGTTTGGCCTCTGAATTGGCTGCAAAAGAAACCCGTCTTAGTGGGAACTGGCCTCATTGGACTAGAAGAGATGCCACTGCAGAAGATGATAGCGATACGGCAACGTTGATGTTAGGTCTTAACCTTATGGATTTTAAACCAGGTATTTATTCCAAAGATCAGACTTATGATCCGCTTGATCCTGATGTGCCTAAAAAAATGTTCAAGATGAATTTCAATATGCGTGTAACTGAAGGTGGTATGATTTATCCTACCCCTACTAACAAAAACTATACGGATAAAGAATTCAGAGCAGGATTTGGCGAAGCGTTTCGAATTGCAAAAGACTCCGGCATGTCCCCCGTTCCTATCAGCATAGGAGATGACAATGCCAATATTGATTTTAACTACCGCGAAAGTCGTTTCATTAAGCAAGAGTTTGCTAAAAAGCTCACCACTTTATTAGAAATAGCCGAAGCAACTGGAACAGGTGTTTGTTTTTCAAAAAGTATAGAAAATTATTTGGATTCACGACCAGTTGCAGAACAAAACGCTTTTTATGCAGTTAAAAATAGATTAGCGGTTAATGCTTTAAAAACAGATTTTATTGCCCAGAAAAGTCCTCATGGGCCTTTTACAAAATTTGCAGCAGCTTTGACAGATGTTACAGGGGATGCGCTTACTCAATTAACAGGGGCAACACCAGCGCTTCAAGTAATTGACCTCCAAAATCAAATATATGGCAATCCTGCTCCTCTTTTAACGGCTGATGATAAGTTGGATAGACTTACGGAAAGAGTAGACCTAATCAATCAACGCATTGAAAAATTAAGTACGCTTCGAGATATGATAGATACTGAAACTGAGGCTTGCGCTAGCACGCTTTTAAAGCCGACAGATTTACAAAATATTTCTGTTCAAAGTGAAATTGGAAAATATAAACCTTTCTTTAAGCGCGTCCAGGATTTTTTTAGTCGTGCGCAAGATGTTCAAGATAAATCTCCAACAGCCGTGGTTAATGATTTACAACAACATTATAACGATAGTAATGCTGCCAGAACCCAATTAAGAAGCGCGATTAATGCTGAATTAGAAGAGTTACAGAAGCAACATGCGGCTTGTCAGACTGAAAGAGATGAGATTATGACGCCTGTGCCTCCTGCTGCGACGGCAGCGCCAGGCGCGGCACCTGCACCACCGGCACATACACCTGCAAAACTCGATAAACTGAATGAAAAAATAACCCATAACAATGATAAGCTCACGGCAGAAGCTACAAAAGTGACAAAGATGGAAAATGGTTTAAATGGCTTGGCACAGAAATTTAATGATGCCAAGTTAGTAGTCGAGGCACTACCAAGACCAGGTAAACCATAAGTTTTCGTTCGTGCGCAGCTTGTCCGTCCTTGTTTTCGTCCCGCAGCTTGTCCGTCCTTGTTGCGGATTTTCTCTCGTCTAGAAATGTTGTTTTCACCTCTCCTCCTTTGTGGGGGTGAAAAGCTATTCAACAACGCTCCCAAAAACACGATAAGCATTGCGTCACACGCCTTTTTTCGTATAAAATCTTCGCCACTTTTATGATCATGAAAGCGCAGCTATCACACTTGATTGCATGCTTCGCTGATAAAAAATATTCAGTGTTATTGAGAAAAATAAGGCAAACTTTGTGCGTAAACCACTCATCGCAGGCAATTGGAAAATGCATGGTTCATTGAACCAAGTGCAAACGTTAATAGGTGATATTAAGGCAAAATTCCCAACAGATAGCACAACACAAGTCTTAGTTCTTCCAACCTTTGTGCATCTCTCGCTTGTTCAGCAATTATTAAAAAACACGACTATTTCTTACGGTGCACAAAATCTTTATGTCGGTTCTAGCGGTGCTTTTACTGGCGAAGTGGCGGGTGCCATGCTAAAAGAATTGGGCGTAACACATGTCTTGGTTGGGCATTCTGAAAGACGTTCAATATTTCACGAAGAGCTTGCATTGATTGCTGCGAAATTTAAAGCAGCACTGGATGCTGGTTTAACCCCTATTTTATGTGTAGGTGAAACACAAACTGAGCGAGAAAATGGCATTACAGAAAAAATAATTAGCGAGCAACTTGATTCTATTATTTCTCTTACGGGTATTGCCGCTTTTCAACGCGCCATTATTGCTTATGAGCCGGTATGGGCGATAGGAACAGGTTTAACCGCAACCCCAGAACAAGCGCAAGCGGTGCATGCCTTTATTCGACAGCATTTAGCGCAAAATAAGGTTGATATAGCGAAAGCAATTCGTATACTGTACGGCGGTAGCATGAAAGCAGAAAATGCCGCATCATTATTGGCCATGCCAGATATTGATGGTGGCTTAATCGGTGGCGCTTCTCTTGAAGCTTCGAGTTTTTTAGCCATTATTCATGCTGCAGAACAAGCTTTTCAGCGTAAAAATGAATTAACAAAAGAAGGTAGCTAAGGGTTATGTACCAATTTATTTTATTAATACATGTGTTTGCAGCTATCTGTATCGTTGCCTTAGTATTAGTGCAGCAAGGTAAAGGTGCCACATTAGGCGCTGCTTTTGGCAGTGGTGCTTCACAAACCATCTTTGGTAGTCGGGGTTCGGGTTCTTTTCTTTTTCGGCTGACCTTAGGCTTTGCTGCTGTTTTTTTTATCACTAGTATTAGTTTGAATTACGTTGCAACCCACGCTTATAAACAAGAACGTGTTTTAACGTTGCCACTCTTGCCTCAGCATACTGGGCCAATAGAGGAGCCGGTTCAAAAGGAAACAACAACATCATCAACGACATCACCTGCCGAAATACCGACAAGACAATAAAAAGGAAAATAAAAACATCACGGTTTTCCGTATAAGAGCTAAGAAACCCAAATAAAAAGCCGATGTGGTGGAATTTGGTAGACACGCTACTTTGAGGTGGTAGTGGCGCAAGCTGTGCCGGTTCGAGTCCGGCCATCGGCAATTAATTAACCACCTCATTAAAGACACTTAACTAACATAGACTAGTGTTTCGCGGGAATGACGGTGTTATGTCAACTCACGTTAACGATAACTAAAAATTAAATACTAAAAATTAAATGGATCTTCTGGGTTCATGTATAATAGCTCGGCTCGTTATTGATAACTCATTTTTTAATACAAATAAGGAGAGTGGCTTGATAGAAAATTACTTGCCTATCTTTATCTTTATGATTATCGGTTTAGGTATTGGGCTTATCGCACCCACTTTGGGTTATCTATTAGGCCCTAAGCGTCCCAATCCCGAAAAACTTTCCTCCTATGAATGCGGTTTTGATCCCTTTAACGATGCCAGAGCGCCTTTTGATGTTCGTTATTATTTGGTTGCTATCCTCTTTATTATCTTCGATTTAGAAACAGCTTTTTTAATTCCTTGGGCAGTCGGCTTTAGAAAATTAGGCTGGTTTGGAATAGGTGCAATGGGTGTTTTTCTTGGGTTGCTAACGATTGGTTTTATTTATGAGTGGAAAAAGGGGGCACTAGAATGGGAATAACTGACGTCATGAAGCCCGGTTTTTATGTGACTTCCGTTGAAAATGTATTCAATTGGGCGCGTTCCGGATCGCTTTGGCCTATGACGTTTGGCCTCGCCTGTTGTGCTGTTGAAATGATGCACTCTGCTGCTTCGCGTTATGACTTAGATCGTTTCGGCGTGATTTTTCGCCCCAGTCCACGCCAATCCGACCTCATGATAGTGGCAGGCACACTTTGCAATAAAATGGCGCCCGCACTGCGCAAAGTCTACGAGCAAATGGCCGAACCACGCTGGGTTATTTCTATGGGATCATGCGCAAATGGGGGGGGTTATTATCATTATTCTTACTCTGTTGTGCGGGGATGTGATCGCATTATTCCTGTCGATATTTATGTTCCTGGCTGTCCGCCCACGGCAGAAGCCCTGATGTATGGCGTCATACAATTGCAAAATAAAATTCGTCGTCAAAAGAAAATTGCGCGCTGAGGCGTTTATGACCGATATTAATAGCTTGTGCACCCAAATGAAGACGCAATTCGCTGATGGCTTAGAGCAGGCTATTATCGCCAACGATGAGCTCACACTGGAAGTAAAACCAGCGCATCTTGTAACGATTTGTCGTGCACTGCGTGATCAACCCGAATTTGATTTCAAACTATTGTTAGATGTGTGTGGTGTAGATTATTTACATTATGGTTTAGATGATTGGCAAACCCAGTCTACGACAAGTACCGGTTTTGCACGAGGCGTTACGCACTCACCTATCCGTGATAATCCTTCTAAACCCACGCGTTTTGCAGTTGTGTATCATTGTTTATCCCTCACTCAAAACCATCGCGTGCGCTTACGGGTGAATGTACCCGATGAAAATGAATTAATTGTCGATTCAGTCATGGCCATTTGGCCAGCTGCAGATTGGTTTGAACGAGAAGCCTTCGATCTTTTTGGTATTGTTTTCCGCGGTCATCCAGATCTGCGCCGTATTTTGACGGACTACGGCTTTATTGGTCATCCTTTCCGTAAAGATTTTCCTCTGATTGGTAAAGTAGAAGCACGTTATGATGCTAACTTAAAACGCGTCATCTACGAACCTGTCAGCATAGAAGCGCGTGTGCTCGAACCCAAAGTCATACGTCATGACAATCGCTATGTTATAGAATCGGATCCTAACGATGGAAAATAACCTTCAATCAGACACAACCCATACGCATACTGCGCCTGAAATTCGCAATTATGTTTTTAATTTCGGCCCACAACATCCTGCTGCGCATGGCGTATTACGCTTAATTCTAGAAGTAGACGGTGAAACAGTAGTACGTGCTGATCCGCATGTTGGTTTGCTGCATCGTGCCACAGAAAAATTAGCAGAAAGTAAGCCTTTTAATCACACCATAGGGTATATGGATAGATTAGATTATGTTTCTATGATGTGTAATGAACATGGTTACATTCTCGCTATAGAAAAATTACTTAACATCACGCCTCCCGTGCGTGCGCAATACATACGGGTGATGTTTGATGAAATTACCCGTATCCTGAATCATTTATTATGGTTGGCAGCACACAGTTTAGATAATGGTGGTATGGGTGTTTTCTTATATTGTTTTCGAGAGCGTGAAGATTTATTAGATTGTTATGAAGCGGTATCCGGCGCGCGTATGCATGCCACTTATTATCGCCCTGGCGGTGTTTATCGTGATTTGCCCGAACACATGCCGCAATATAAACCTTCTAAGTGGCATAGCCCTAAAGCAGTTTCCAAACTCAATCAGAACCGGGAAGGGTCGCTACTCGATTTTATTTGGGATTTCACCAATCGCTTTCCTGGTTGTGTAGACGAATACGAAAGTCTGCTGACGGACAACCGCATTTGGAAACAACGCACCGTCAATATTGGCGTGATTTCTCCCGAGCGCGCTATCGCACTGGGTTTTACCGGTCCTATGTTGCGTGGTTCTGGTGTGCCCTGGGACTTACGTAAAAAACAACCTTATGAAGTTTATGAGCAAATCGATTTTGATATTCCCGTGGGTTTGAATGGCGATTGTTATGATCGTTATCTCGTTCGTGTGAATGAAATGCGGCAATCTAATCATATTATCCGGCAATGCGTAGAATGGTTACGTCACAATCCCGGCCCAGTCATGATTAATGATTACAAAATTGCACCGCCGCCACGCACAGAAATGAAAATCAGTATGGAAGCGCTCATTCATCATTTTAAAAATATGACGGAAGGTTATATTGTGCCTGCGGGCGAAGTCTATGCTGCTATTGAACAGCCTAAAGGTGAATTTGGTGTCTATCTTATTTCAGATGGCGCAAATAAACCTTATCGTTTAAAAATCCGCCCAGCTGGCTTTTCTCATTTGGCTGGATTGAACGAATTGATTCGAGGTCATATGATTGCCGACGTCGTTTCTGTGCTTTCGAGTATTGATATTGTGTTTGGTGAGATTGATAGATGAAGACTGAAACAAATAAAGAATCCCTTCTTTCTATGGCTGCTCGCAAACATATTGATGAGTGGCTATTACGTTATCCACCAGAACAAAAACGTTCAGGTGTTTTTGAAGCCTTGCGCGTGGCACAAGAAGAAAACGGGGGCTCATTAACAGTGCCTGTGATGGATGCTGTCGCTGATTATCTAGACATGTCTAAAATAGCTGTTTATGAAGTCGCCAACTTTTATTCGCTTTATTTTTTAAAACCTGTGGGCAAACACATTATTGATATTTGTACCAATATTTCTTGCGGTTTAAATGGGGCAGACAAAATTTTAGCGCACTGTAAAAAGCGCTTAGGCATAACAACTAATGAAACAACGCCCGATGGTAAATTCACCTTAAAAGAAGTGGAATGTTTAGGGGCCTGTGTTGCACCGCCTGTTTGCCAAATCGGTAAACGCTATTATGAACATTTAACACCAGAAAAAATCGATCAGATTTTGGATGAATTAGAATGATGACTTACGCCGTTATTTTAATGCGATGTTTTGCCAAATCCGTGCTTGGAGCTTTTTAAGTATGGCAAATGAAGTTTGCTTTCGTACTTTACATTTAGACAAACCTTGGACGCTTGCAACGTATGAAAGTGCAGGCGGTTATGCGCAATGGAAAAAAATCTTACGTGAAAAAATAGCGCCTGAAAAAGTAATTGAGTTTGTTAAAACTTCCGCATTGCGTGGTCGCGGGGGAGCAGGATTTTCCACCGGATTGAAATGGAGTTTTATTCGTCGCGATATGCCGGGCCAAAAATATGTACTCTGTAATTCTGATGAAGGCGAACCCGGTACTTGTAAAGACAGAGACATTTTACGTTTCAATCCACATCAAGTTATAGAAGGCATGGCTATAGGTGCTTATGCCATGGGTGCAACAGTGGGTTACAACTATATTCGCGGTGAATATTGGGAACCGTACGAACGTTTTGAATCTGCGTTAAAAGAGGCGCGAGATGCTGGTTTAATCGGTAAAAATTTATTGGATTCTGGCATAGATTTTGATTTGTATTCTCATTTAGGAGCGGGCGCTTATATTTGCGGTGAAGAAACAGCATTGATGGAATCTTTAGAAGGAAAGCGTGGTTTGCCGCGTAACAAACCGCCTTTTCCAGCTGCGCGCGGTATTTATGGTAAACCCACCACGATCAATAATACAGAAACTTATGCCTCTATTCCTGTCATCATGGAAAAAGGCGCCGATTGGTTTTTAAATTTAGGTAAACCCAATAATGGGGGCTGCAAAATTTTTTCTGTCACGGGACATGTCAACAAACCCGGTAACTATGAAGTGCCTTTAGGCATTCCTTTTAAAGAATTATTGGAAATGGCAGGTGGTGTGCGTCATGGCCATCGTTTGAAAGCAGTTATTCCAGGTGGTTCTTCTATGCCTATTTTGCCTGCTGATGTGATGATGTCTTTGAATATGGATTTCGACTCTATTCAAAAAGCGGGTTCAGGTTTAGGTTCTGGGGCGGTGATTGTATTAGATGAAACGGTTTGTATCGTTAAATTATTAACACGCATTTCTGAATTTTATATGGATGAATCTTGTGGTCAATGCACGCCATGTCGAGAAGGCACGGGTTGGTTATATCGTTTAGCCCATGATATTGAGCATGGCCAAGCAACTTTGCAAGATATAGAAACACTGCGGGTATCGGCAAAAAACATAGAAGGGCGTACCATTTGTGCTTTTGGTGAAGCAGCTGCCTGGCCGGTAGGGGGTTGTTTAAAATATTTTTACGATGAGTTTGTCCATCATGTTAAAGAGAAAACGTGTTTACCTGAAACCAAGTGTTAATCCTGATAGAAGCATGAATTGAATAAAACGAGATAGCAAATGGCGGATATAGAAATAGAAATTGATGGTATTAAGCTCACAGCACAGCCTAATCAAACCGTGATTCAGGTTGCGGATGCGGCTGGTATTTATATTCCGCGTTTTTGTTATCACCCGCATTTATCTATTCCTGCTAATTGCCGCATGTGTTTAGTTGAAATTGCAAAAGCACCTAAAACATTGCCTGCTTGTGCGACCGTGGTTGCGCCTGGTATGCAAGTGTTTACAAAAACACAAAAAACCTTGGCTGCGCAGCGTGCTGTCATGGAATTTTTATTGATAAACCATCCCCTTGATTGCCCTATTTGCGATCAAGGGGGTGAATGTGAATTACAAGATTTAGCGATGGGTTATGGTTCTGGTTTTTCCCATTACACGGAATGCAAACGATCTGTTGCTGATGAAAATCTAGGACCGCTTATTGCGACTGAAATGACCCGTTGTATTGCTTGTACGCGTTGTGTGCGTTTTGGTGATGAGGTAGCAGGGGTACGTGAATTAGGTTTAATTGGCAGAGGCGAAGAAACACAAATTAGCACGTATATTAAACATGCGATGCGCTCAGAAGTCTCGGGCAATATCATCGATATTTGTCCTGTGGGCGCGCTAACCGCCAAGCCTTCGCGTTTTACCGCGCGTGCTTGGGAATTAGATCAAGCGCCTAGCATTAGTCCGCATGATGGCTTAGGTACCAATATCAATATTCATACGCGCTATGGTACCGTCATGCGCGTCGTCGCACGTGAAAATCAAAACATCAATCAAACGTGGATAGCAGATAGAGAACGTTTCAGTTATACCGGTCTTTACACATCCGATCGCTTAGAAGAACCTATGATTAAAGTAGACGGCCAATGGCAAGCAGTTGATTGGCGTCTGGCATTTGAAGTGGCGAGTGAGAAATTGCGAGCCGTTTTAGCGGAGCATGGCGCAGATAAAATAGGGGCTTTGGCTTCACCGCAATCCACTTTAGAAGAATTTTATTTACTCCAAAAAGTCGTGCGCGGTTTGGGGAGTCCGCATATTGATCATCGTTTACGAGAAAAAGATACGGATGATCAAATAGAAATAAACTCTTTTTCTAAGTGGCCCTTGTCGCTTGATCAACTAGAAGCCTGCGATGCCATTTTACTGATTGGTTCCCATTTACAAAAAGAAATACCGCTCGCTGCTGTACGCGTACGTCAAGCAGCTTTGCAAGGGGCGAGCATTTTGACCGTGAATGCGGTTGATTATCCGCATTCTTTTGCTATCGCTGCAAAAACAATTGTTGCGCCACATTATTGGCCGCAAACTTTAGCTACACTGATTGAGTTTTTAAAAAATGAATCTAAAGAATCTAACGATGATGTCAAAGATGAATCGATACATGCTTTGGTTTCTCATTTGCGTGACAAAAAAAACGTCGCTATTTTATTAGGGGCACAAGCCTTACATCACACGCAGGCAGCAACGCTGCGTCGCTTAGCGGCTAACATTGCTGAATTAATCGGTGCGAAAGTTTGCTTCTTAACACAAGGAGCGAATGCAGCAGGAGGTTGCTTAACCGGAGCAGTTCCGCATTGCGATGTAGGGGGTGTGCCACGCAATCACATGGGTTTAAATGCACATGAAATGCTTGCTAAACCACGCAAAGCGTATCTCTTATTGAACGTTGAACCTGATGTAGATTGCGGCAATGCAGCGGTCGCAATAGAAGCGTTAAAAGAAGCAAGCACCGTTATCGCCTTATCGCTTTATCGGCATTCAACGTTAGAAGCGCATGCGGATGTTATTTTCCCTATGGCGCCTTTTACAGAAACCGCTGGCACTTTCATTAATGTGTTTGGCGAGTGGCAAAGTTTTAAAGGGGTTGCTAAACCTTTTGCAGCTTCCCGACCTGCTTGGAAAATATTGCGAGTCTTAGGTAACTTTTTACAATTAAGTGGGTTTGATTATGACAGCGCAGAAAGTGTTAAACACGAAATAAAAGAACATTGCATGGCTGCCTCCAAACTTACTCAAGCTTCATCAACAAAAATAAATAAGCCTGTTATGCCAACAGCAACACCTGCAATGCTAACTCGAATTGGTGAAATTCCTATTTATGCTGTTGATAGTTTAGTGAGACAGGCGAAACCCTTACAAGAAATGCAAACCATCATGGAAGGTGAGTTGGCTGTTATTCGTCTCCATCCCGATACCGCAAGCCAATTAGGTTTGGAAGAGGGCGGATATGCGCTCGCTAAACAACAATCAGGTGAAGTTGTTTTACCGGTCGTTATTGATAGTCGTATTGCGCGAGAAGCAGTTTGGATACCGGGCGGTATTTCAGCCACCCGTCATTTAGGTGATTTAATGGGTGCGATTGACATTCAAAGAGTGCAACATCGCGATCATGATCTTAAAAAGAATAACGGTGAGCGCTAAGCTATGTTAGAAGCCATTTATTTAATAGCCATTATTGTGCTTAAAATCCTTGCCATTGTTGTGGGCTTGGTTGTCGTTGTGCTTTATCTTACCTATCTTGAGCGCAAAGTTATTGGTTATATGCATTCGCGCATAGGCCCTAATCGCGTGGGACCACGAGGACTGTTACAACCTTTTGCCGATACGATTAAATTGCTGACCAAAGAAATCATCGTCCCGAATCCTTCTAATCGTTATTTATTTATTGTTGCGCCACTTCTTAGTTTTAGTGTGGCTTTGATTGGTTGGGCGGTTATTCCTTTCGATAAAGGTGTTGTCTTAGCCAACATTAACGCCGGCGTTTTATATACTTTTGCTATTTCTTCTTTAGGCGTGTACGGCATCATGATTGCCGGTTGGGCTTCTAATTCTAAATATGCTTTATTTGGTGCGATGCGTGCGGCCGCGCAATCTATTTCTTACGAAATTTCCATGGGTTTTTCTTTAATCGGCGTCATGATAGCAGCGGGCTCGCTTAATTTTCAGGATATTGTTTCAGCGCAAACGGGTGGATTTTGGCATTGGTATTGGTTGCCCTTACTCCCGCTTTTCTTTACGTATTGGATTTCAGGTATTGCTGAAACCAATCGTTTGCCATTTGATGTCGCAGAAGGTGAGTCAGAAATAGTTGCGGGATTCCATGTGGAATATTCTGGCGTCACTTTTGCACTTTTCTTTTTTGCTGAATACGTCAACATGACCATGATTTCAGTTTTGGTTTCTTTACTGTTTTTAGGTGGCTGGTTATCCCCTTTTCAAGGCATACCTTATCTTGAACATTGGTTTGCGTGGGTACCTGGATTCTGTTGGTTATTATTTAAAGTCAGTTTTTTCCTTTATTGTTATTTATGGTTCAGAGCTACGTTTCCGCGCTATCGCTACGACCAAATCATGCGTTTAGGTTGGAAGATTTTTATTCCTTTAACGTTAATTTGGGTGATAGTCGTTGCTATAGCAGTCAAGTTGCAAGTGGGCCCGTGGTTTGCTGTTTCTGGGTGAGCGCCCTTAGTGAGATGTTAAAAACCGTTCGCCCTGATGAGGCGCGTTTTTTGCGCCGTCACTAAGGGTAAAGGGCCGCCGATAATACCCGTTCGCCCTGAGGAGCGTAGCGACCGTCGCTAAGGGTTTTTTTTAAAGGACGATGAAGCCCTTAGCGACGGCACTTCGTGCCTCCTCAGGGCGAACGAACTGCAGGATTCAAACGAGAATGTAAAGCTAGAGGTAATGAGAATGTGGCAACGTTTTTTACAAGCAATTAAAAGTTTTTCGCTCTGGGATTTATTGGGCGGGATGCGTGTCACAGGAAAATACTTTTGGAAAAAAAAGATTACCATACAATATCCAGAAGAAAAAACGCCGACTTCACCGCGTTTTAGAGGCTTACACGCTTTACGTCGCTACCCCAATGGAGAAGAGCGTTGCATTGCTTGCAAATTATGTGAAGCGGTTTGTCCGGCACTTGCTATCACCATTAATGCAGAACCGCGCGCTGATGGCACACGTCGTACGACGCTCTATGAAATTGATTTGTTTAAGTGTATTTATTGTGGTTTTTGTGAGGAAGCATGCCCCGTTGATTCTATTGTGTTAACCAATATGGCTGATTATCACATTGAAGATCGCGGCGAAAATATTCTCACAAAAGAAAAATTATTAGCGATTGGTGATAAATATGAAGCTGAAATTGCCAAAGATCGTAAGGAAGATGAGCCGTATCGATAAGAGTGAATAGTGTGAGTATGGTCGCATAACATCATGAGAGTAAGTAAATGACATTAGATTTAAGTCCTATCCACATCATTTTTTATATTTTTGCCAGCTTAGCAATTTGTTCTGCTATTGCTGTGATTACCGCTCGCGATCCCGTGCGTAGTGTTTTGTCCTTAGTGATCACCTTTTTTTCTATGGCGGGGATTTGGATGTTATTACGCGCTGAGTTTTTAGCGCTAATTTTGCTTTTAGTGTATGTCGGTGCGGTGATGACGCTGTTTCTTTTTGTCGTGATGATGTTAAATATTGACAAAGAAAGTAAGCGACCCAGCTTTGTACGCTATCTGCCTATCGGTTTGTTAATTGTTTTACTCTTAATGGGTTTGATGATAATGGGCGTAGGACCTGCGCACTTTGGCATCGCACAAATGCCGCTTCCACAAGCATTGCCGGCTGACTATAGCAATACCCAACAACTGAGCACCTTGCTTTATACGGATTATGCTTATCCTTTCGAAATTGCCGGCGTCTTATTACTGACTGGTATTATTGCAGCCATTACCTTAACGCATCGCGGACCCATCAAACGTAAAGTTCAAAATATTGATCAACAAAATGCTGCTCAAGCTAAAGATCGTGTTCGATTAATAAAAGGCATTAATCCAAATAGTGATGTCGCGCCTTATCAAAAAGGAGGGTCGTGATGGTTTCCCTAAGTGAATGTTTGATCGTCGCTGCTTTACTATTCGGTTTAGGCATAGCGGGCATTATTTTAAATCGTAAAAATATGATTGTTTTATTGATGTCTGTGGAACTGATTTTATTGGCAGTAAACACCAATTTTATTGCGTTTTCTTATTTTCTGGGCAATTTTACCGGACAGATTTTTGTATTTTTTGTTTTAACCGTTGCAGCGGCAGAAGCAGCGATTGGTTTAGCTATTTTGGTTGTGCTTTACCGCAAACGTCACACGATAGAAGTGCAAAACCTGGATGCTTTAAGAGGATAACGCCGTGCAAAATCCATTGATTGTCATCGCATTAATGACTTGCTTATTACCGCTTGCCGGTTCTTTGTTAGCAGGTTTATTAGGTCAAAGATGTGGCCGCATGCTCACCCATCGCGTGCTGGTTTCTTTTGTCGGCATTGCTTTTTTCTTATCCTGCTATCTTTTTAAAGTCATGGTAATAGATGGCCATGCGGCAGTTGAAGACAGTTTTTATACCTGGGCAACTTCTGGCTCACTGCATTTTAACATTGCTTTCTTGTTAGATCGTTTAAGTGCAACCATGATCATGATAGTGCTATTCATTTCTTTTATGGTGCATCTCTACACCATAGGCTATATGGCAGATGATCCTGGTTATACCCGTTTCTTTAGTTATGTTTCGCTGTTTACTTTTGCTATGTTGGTGTTGGTGTTAGCAAATAACTTTTTAGTTTTATTTTTTGGTTGGGAGGCAGTTGGGTTAGTCTCTTACCTATTAATTGGTTTTTGGTTTAATAAAGAATCTGCCAATCGAGGCAGTTTAAAAGCTTTTTTAGCGAATCGTATTGGGGATATCGGTTTTATTTTGGGAACGGCGGCGGTCTTAAAATTTTTTGGCACGCTTTCTTATCACGATGTTTTCCAACAAGTCCCAAGCATGCTTAATCAAACTATTCCCCTTTTTCCACACTATGAAGCGCCTGCCATTACGGTGATTTGCTTGCTCCTTTTTATTGGTGCGATAGGTAAATCGGCGCAAGTTCCCTTACATATTTGGTTACCTGAATCCATGGAAGGTCCTACGCCTATTTCGGCTTTAATCCATGCAGCAACTATGGTTACGGCAGGGATTTATATGGTTGCGCGTATGTCACCGCTGTTTGAATATTCACCTGCCGTATTGAGTGTGATTTTAGTGTTAGGCGGCACGACCGCATTTTTTATGGGCTTAGTCGCGATTGTTCAAAATGATATTAAACGGGTTATTGCGTATTCAACGATTTCACAATTGGGTTATATGGCGGTGGCCTTAGGCGCATCCGCGTATGATGCGGCGATTTTTCATCTGATAACCCATGCTTTTTTTAAAGCATTATTATTTTTGGCAGCAGGCTCAGTTATTCTTGCGCTACATCACGAACAAGATATGCGTAAGATGGGCGGATTAGCTGCTTACTTACCCATCACGTATTTAACGTTCATGATAGGCACCTTAGCGCTCTCTGCTATGCCACCTTTTTCAGGTTTTTATTCTAAAGACATTATTATTGATGCGGTCAGATTGAGTACCGTTCCCGGTGCTCGCTATGCTTATTTCTGTGTTTTAGCTGGCGCTTTTGTTACGCCGCTTTATATGTTCCGAGCGCTTTTTATGACTTTCCATACCAATGAACGTGTCGCACCTGATTTGAGAGGCAAGATTTTTGAATCGTCTTGGGTAGTGTGGGCGCCATTAGTTTTATTAGCGATCCCCAGTGTTTTAGCTGGAGAAATGTTAATTGGACCTATGTTATTTGCACCTAGCAAACTCTTAGGCGATACGATTTTTGTCTTGCCTGACCATAATGTATTAAATCAATTAGCGAGCCATTACCACGGCGCGCAACGCATGGCTTTACAAGCGGGTAGCACGCTGAGTTTTTGGTTCGCAATAGCCGGTATTCTAACGGCTTGGCTTTTCACAGCTTTGGCGCCTAATCTTGGCTACGCATTTAAAAAACGCTTTGCTTGGCTGAATGCCATTTTAGTTCGTAAATATGGTTTTGATGATTTTAATCAAGCTATTCTAGTGCGCGGCACGAAAGACGCCGGCCATCTTTTTTATGATGTCAGCGATGTGAAATTGATTGATGGTATAGCCGTAAATGGTTCGGGACGACTCATACGCTGGTTTGCGCAAACAGCTCGCTTTATGCAAACCGGGTTTATTTTTCACTACGCCTTAGCAATGGTGTTAGGCGTCTTAGTCTTTTTAGCTTGGTATAGTTTTGGTGGGGCATAACATATGATGCAACAATTGTTTTCCATAGTCCCTATTTTAAGTTTACTGATTTGGCTCCCTTTAATTGGTGCAGTCTTAGTGCTTTGTACTGGGGGTGATAAAAATGCTAATCAAGCACGCACTATTGCTGTTGTGATTGGCTTAATCAATCTTTTACTCTGTATTCCGCTTTATTTAAATTTCGATGCTAATCGTTATGACATGCAGTTTATGGAAGATCATCTTTGGATACACGCTTATCAAATTCATTATGCTTTGGGCGTAGATGGTATTTCTTTGGTGATGGTCATACTCACTAATTTCACAGGCTTACTTGTGCTGATTGCAGGTTGTCATGCGATTAAGGTGAGAGTGGCGCAATACATGGCCGCTTTTTTAGTGTTGCAAGGCATGATAGTCGGGGTTTTTTGCGCCCTTGATGCCATTTTATTTTATGTTTTCTGGGAAGGGATGTTGATTCCCATGTATTTGTCTATTGGGATATGGGGCAGTGCTAACCGCTCATATGCTTCTATCAAATTTTTCTTGTTTACTTTTTTAGGTTCCATTCTCATGTTGGTTGGTTTGATTTATCTTTACAATCAAACCGGCAGTTTTTTAATTCAAAATTTTTATGGCTTGCCGCTCAGTCTTTCAGTACAAAAATGGCTGTTTTTTGCCTTCCTTTTAGCTTTTGCCGTCAAGGTGCCGATGTGGCCCGTGCATACATGGTTGCCAGATGCCCATACCGAAGCCCCAGCGGGAGGATCTGTTGTTTTAGCTGCGCTCATGTTGAAACTGGGGATTTACGGCTTCTTACGTTTTAGTATGCCTATTACGCCTCAAGCTTGCGAAAAGTTAGCCGGCGTCATGATTGCCTTATCCTTAATTGCCATTATTTATATTGGCTTGGTTGCCATTGTACAAAAAGACATGAAAAAACTGATCGCGTACTCATCGATTGCACATATGGGTTTTGCGACCTTGGGTTGTTTTATGGTGTACGACATTGTGCGTCATATGCATTCTTTTCAAGAAGCTTATATGAGTTTAGAGGGTGCCGTCATTCAAATGGTTGCCCATGCGTTTGGTTCTGGCGCTATGTTTTTGGGCGTAGGCATGTTAGCAGAGCGTTTTTATAATCATAGTCGTTTAATCAAAGATTATGGTGGTGTGGCAAATACCATGCCTATTTTTGCAGCTTTCTTTATGTTGTTTGCCATGTCTAATGTGGGTTTGCCAGGCACAGCTGGATTTGTAGGGGAGTTTATGGTGATTATGAGCGCGTTCCAAACGCATTTTTGGATTGCAACGTGCGCTGCGATGACCTTGCTGTTAAGTGCTTCTTACACCTTATGGATGTATAAGCGCGTTTTCTTTGGACCCATAGGCAATGAATACGTTGCAAAGTTTCAAGATGTGACGTGGACGGAAGCAATCAATTATATTTTGCTCGCCGCGGGCGTTTTTTTCGTGGGCTTATATCCACAACCCATTATTGATGTGATACGCGTCACTGTTGGGCACTTGCTACTACAAAGTGTGAACTTACCATTGCCCACTTGAGATGAAGTGAAGCTATTTATTTGACGAGGTTACAGATGGATTTTTCATTACCCCTTTTTTCAGTTGCGTTACCTGAAATAACCATCCTTTGTATGGCGTGTTTGATTTTACTCGTTGATGTTTTTTTAAAAGAACAGTCTCGCCTCATCACTTATTATCTTGTGCAACTGACTTTGATTATTGCGTTTGTCTTAACCGTGCCGCAGTTTGGCGATTATCCCACTCCCTTTATTACTTTTAGTCAGCACTATGTTATTGATGAGTTGGCTGTCATTTCAAAATTATTTATTTATTTATTCAGCTTTTTTGCTTTTGCGTATGCTCGTGAATACATAGAAGCGCGCAAAATAAATCGTAGCGAATATTATTTGCTAGGTCTTTTTGCTGTGCTTGGCATGTCGATTATGGTTTCTGCGTATAGTTTTCTCTCGATTTATTTAGGCTTAGAACTACTTTCTTTACCTTTGTACGCCATGATTGCCATGTATAAAGATTCTAATACGGCAACAGAAGCTGCCATGAAATATTTTGTTTTGGGCGCGCTGGCGTCCGGCATGTTGCTGTATGGTATTTCACTGTTATATGGCGTGACAGCTAGCATTCAACTGGGTACCGTCGCACAAGTTTTACAAACGCAACAAAATACAGTGGCTGTGGTTGCTTTGATTTTTGTCTTGGCCGGCTTAGCTTTTAAATTTGGTGCAGTGCCTTTTCATATGTGGGTGCCGGATGTCTATCAAGGTGCGGCGACACCATTAACACTTTTTATTGCGAGCGCGCCTAAAATTGCTGCCTTCGCTATTACCGTACGCATTTTGGTGCAAGCCCTTCCCAGTATGCAAGCGAATTGGGAACACATTTTGATTGTCATTGCTATTTTATCTATGTTCTTAGGAAATTTATTAGCTATCGCACAAAGTAATTTTAAACGAATGCTGGCTTATTCCTCCATCTCTCATATTGGTTATACCTTATTAGGGGTGATAGCCGGGCCCAATTCATCGCAAGGTTATTCTGCTGCCATGTTTTATATTTCAACGTATGTTCTGGTTGCAGCGGGTGCTTTCGCTATTATCACCCTCATGAGTCGTGATGGTGTTGACTTCGATAAACTTGAAGATTATCGCGGTTTGAATGCGCGCAACCCCTGGCTTGCGTTTATGATGTTGCTCTTACTTTTCTCTATGGCAGGCGTGCCGCCTACCGTTGGTTTTATTGCTAAATTAGGCTTGTTAGAAGCGTTGGTGCAAGCTAACTATGTTTGGTTAGCAGTGCTGACCTTAGTGTTTGCTTTGATTGGCGCTTATTATTATTTACGCGTTGTGATGTTGATGTATTTCGAAGAACCTAAGCGCGATACACCACATATGCCTATTCACGTTTCTTCACGCATGTTTATCGCCATTAGCGTGAATGGTGCAGCAGCTTTATTATTAGGATTGTTACCCAGTTATTTTATTGATTTGTGTCGTATTTCGGTGGGGTAAAGGGGTTTTGTTGGACTTAGTAAACTCAGCCCAAGCTACGAGCTCTAGGCTGTCATTGCGAGCGCAATCAAAAATACGTCATTGCTAGCGAAAGCTCATGCCTCTTATCATGCCAGCCTTCGCTTGCCTATCAACCCCTAACTATTTCGCGTCAGCGGTCCTAATTCACGTAACCTATAAATTAAATTTTGAATAGCCATCTGTAATTCACTGCTGATATTTTCAGAATCCTTCTGAGATCTCATGCTAGTTTGCTGGCTTCGATAAACAATCAGGTCAACCATGTTTTCCTTTTTCATAGCGCATCCTTTGATTAAACTAATCAGCCATGTTAAAGGTATACCAACTCATCATTGAACGGTATCAGTTATCCCCCGTCTAATGATTAAGAGATTACTCACATATTACAATGAGTTAGGAGTTGTTTGGATGCAATTAAGCGATTTTAGTTTTGAATTACCCAACGAATTGATCGCTCGTTATCCGCTAGCGCAACGCAGCGCTAGCCGTTTATTGTCCTTAAACGGTAAGAACGGTGAGATTCATCATCGTCAATTTACGGAAGTGATTAACTTGCTTAATCCGGGTGACATTGTTGTTTTTAATGATACGAAAGTTATTCCAGCCCGTTTGTTTGGCCAAAAAAGTACGGGTGGGCAGGTCGAGGTTTTGGTTGAGCGTATCTTGGATGATCAGCGTATTATCGCGCAAGTTCGCTCGAGTAAACCGCCTTACGTCGGCGATTATCTTTTGTTTCCGCAATATGTGCGTTTAGAAGTATTCAATCGCAATAATCAATTTTACGAATTACGTTTTAATGATGGTGCGCGCACTATACTTGAAGTCATAGAGGCGATTGGTCAAGTGCCTTTGCCACCCTATATGCACAGAATGCCGGATGAAAACGATAAAGAACGTTATCAAACCGTCTATGCAAAACATAAAGGGTCGGTGGCAGCGCCCACGGCCGGGCTGCATTTCGATGAAGAATTATTGCAAAAATTACTCGATAAACATGTTGATATTGATTACCTCACGTTACATATTGGCGCAGGTACTTTCACACCGGTGCGGGTAGAAAATATTTATGAACACAAAATGCATGCCGAATATTTAGAAATTCCTTCCGCGTTAGCGACCAAAATTGCTTATGCCAAAGCACAAGGTAAACGCGTTATTGCTGTCGGCACCACAACATTGCGCGCGCTTGAAACAGCAAGTCAAAATGGCTTGATTGGGCCTTATAGGGGTGAAACGAGTATTTTTATTTATCCAGGTTATACCTTCAAATGTGTAGATGCCTTAATTACCAATTTACATTTACCACGTTCGACATTGCTGATGTTGGTGTGTGCATTTGGGGGCTATGAAAATGTGATGAATGCGTATCGGGCGGCTGTTCGCCATGCCTACCGTTTTTATAGTTATGGGGATGCGATGTGGGTAAATGCCTGCGATTTTAATCTGAATGCGAGTGTGCCAAAAAAATAATCCAGATGAAAAAGAAATGAAACAAAGTAAGCTTCTTTATAAATCAGCTTTAACGTAGACAAGAAAGCGCTTATAATCTTTTCCATTTTCCCGCATTCCAAAAGGTGAGTATGAATATGATGGAGCAAATATTAGATTTTTTCGTGTCCAAGACTTACGCAGATACAGTAGGCGCTATGCCTGGACCAGGTGCTCAAGGAAGTAGTTTCTCTTTTGTGCTCATGTTTGTCGTTTTAATTCTGTTCATTTATTTTGGCGTTTGGCGTCCCCAAAGCAAGCGCGTTAAAGAGCAACAAAACTTATTGAATGCTTTAAGCAAGGGCGACGAAATTGTTACGGGCGGTGGTTTATTAGGTCGCATCAGTAAAATTAACGATCAATATATTGTCTTAGCTATCGCTAACAATGTTGAAATCGTTGTTCAAAAAGCATCTGTCATCAGCATATTGCCTAAAGGCACACTGAAATCTATAGAATAAACGATTAGGACTTGATTCCCTCATGGCTGCTTCGATGAATCGCTATCCGCTTTGGAAATATATTTTAATTTTTGTTGTTATTGTTGCTGCGTTTTTTTATGCAGCTCCTAATTTATATGGTGAAGATCCTTCCGTACAAATTAGAGGGGCGAATACGACCTTAGTTGACGAACAATTGATGCTCAAAGTAAACGATATCCTTACGCAAGCACACATTCCCTATCGTGAAGTGCAATTGAGTAATCAAACCTTACTCTATCGCTTTACTTCTACCGACATACAACTCAAAGCGAAAGAAATGATTCAAGCTGCGTTAGGCGACAATTATTTAGTGGCCTTAAATCTCGCGCCTGCTACACCCGCGTGGTTAAAATCCATTGGCGCCATGCCTATGAAATTAGGATTAGATTTGCGTGGTGGCGTCCATTTTTTAATGCAAGTCGATGTAGACTCCGTCATTAAACAACGCTTAGAAGGGGATTTGAGTGGAATAGGTCGTGCTTTACGTGATGAGCATATTCGTTATGCTGGTATTACCAGACGCGCTGATAATCAAATCATTTTAGCATTCCGCACACAAGAAGCATTGGATCAGGCTTATCGTTTTGTCAGTACGCGTTACAACGAATTTCTCTGGGAAAAATCAATCCAAGCGAATACCTTTACATTGCAAGGTGTTTTTCAAACCGCTGCTGCCATTAAAGCGCGACAAGAAACATTAGAGCAAGAAATGAATACCTTACGCAATCGCGTTAACGAATTAGGTGTTTCGGAAGCGATTGTTCAGCAGCAAGGCGAGAGCCGCATTTCAGTGGATTTACCCGGTATTCAAGATACCGCTGAAGCAAAAAATATTTTAGGGAAAACCGCCACCTTAGAATTCCATTTGGTTGATGTAGAGCATGATGCCAGAGCGGCAAGCTATGAAGGCATGGCGCCTGCGGAAACACGTCTCTATCCTTACCGAGGTCAACCTTTATTATTAAAAAATCAAATTGTGTTGCATGGCGCTTCTATTATTAGTGCTACTTCAGGCTTTGGAGAAGATGGTAGACCCAATGTTTCTGTGCGCTTAAAAGGTGGCGGAGATAGTTTATTTACCAAATCTACGGCTGAAAATATTGGCAAACCGATGGCGGCTTTATTTGTAGAAGTGAAATCTACGCCAAAAATAGTGAATGGCAAGCGTGAGATTGCTTATCAAACTCAGCGCAATATTATAAGCGTTGCCACCATACAAAGTGCGCTTGGGAGCAATTTTCAAATAACGGGCTTAACGGATCAAAATGAAGCGCGCAACCTCGCTTTATTATTACGTGCTGGTGCTTTACCTGCTGCCATTACCATCATAGAAGAGCGCCAAGTAGGACCTAGCTTAGGCAAACAAAATATTCATATGGGTGTGCTGTCTGTTGCAGTGGGGATGGCGTTGGTCGTGTTATTCATGGCTATTTATTATGGCTTTATGGGTATTATTGCTGATCTTGCCCTCATGATGAATTTAGTTTTAATCGTTGCGCTGCTTTCCTTATTAGGCGCGGTGCTTACTTTGCCTGGTATTGCGGGTATCGTGCTAACCGTTGGGATGGCGGTTGATGCAAACGTCTTAATCTTTGAGCGAATTCGCGAAGAAATGCGGCGCGGCATGGGAATACAAGCGAGCATACAAGCAGGTTATGAGCGTGCTTTCACGACTATTTTAGATGCAAATGTCACTACGCTTATTGTGATGATGATTTTATTTAGTTTGGGTTCGGGGATGATAAAAGGGATAGCCATCACGGTTACCATTGGCTTGATCACTTCTATGTTTACCGCTATTACAGGGACAAGGGCGCTGGTGAATTTAATTTATGGCGGCCGTTCTATAAAAAATATTTCGATTGGGATCTGAAGCATGGAATTTTTTAAACATAATACGACTATTAATTTCATGGCTCAGCGCAAATGGGCTGCTATGCTTTCCATTCTTTTATTTTTATTTTCCCTCTTTGCTTTAGCAATGTATGGCTTAAATTGGGGATTAGATTTTACCGGTGGTACCCAAATCCAATTGAGTTATGCAACTGAAGCAAATTTAAGCGATATTCACGATAGATTAGAAAAAGCAGGTTTTCCAGAAGCCGTTGTGATTAGCTATGGCACATCCAAAGATGTTTTAGTCAGTTTAGTACCCAAGGAAAAAAATATTGCAGCTATGGATGAAAAAATGCAATCAAGCATGGTTAATCAAGTTTTAGCTGCTTTACCTGGTGCGAAAGTAGATCAGGTTAATTATATTGGTCCACAAGTTGGTGGTGAAATGGCTAGCAAAGGTTTAATAGCGGTGATTGTTGCGTTACTAGGGACAATGATATATATCGCTTTTCGATTTGATTTGCGTTTTGCAGTCGGCTCAACTATTGCATTGATCCATGACCCCATTATTATTTTAGGGGTTTTTTCTTTCTTTCATATTGAGTTTAATTTAATTGCGCTCGCTGCTGTGCTCACAGTCATTGGCTATTCTTTAAACGATACTATTGTTATTTTTGATCGTGTGCGTGAGAACTTTCGTAAGTTTCGCAAAGCAGATGCATTAGAAGTCATGAATCAATCCATTAATCAAACCTTGTCTAGAACAATTATGACTTCAGCTTTAACGCTGACGGTTGTGTTTGCACTCTTTTTCTTAGGAGGCAGCTTGTTACATGGTTTTGCTTTGGCATTGATCATTGGTATTGTCGTAGGAACTTATTCTTCAATTTATGTCGCAGGGTCTTTGACGATTGCCTTAGGCCTCAGTAGACAGCATCTTATTCCCCAAGTGCGGGAAGTTGATCAAACCCCGTAATTGGCCGGTCATTCCCGCGCTAATTAATCATTTCACATTTCGTAAGCATCTCAGCTCGTCAATAAGTTTAATTTTCTTACAGGAATAAGCGAAAAACTTTTGGTTAAAAGTTTTTTTGTCTATTAAATACACTTTTTAATTCAATTAGCTTTTTTTATTATAATTTGCTAGCCTGCTTCGTAATGACTGTGAGTGTTAGCTAATTAAATGGCAAAAATATTCTACTGCCGTCGTCCCGCGGCTTGTCCGCGGAATCCATAAAATAACAAAACACCAAAACGAGAAAACAAAAATGAAAAATTCACTCAGAGAGATGCTAGCTAAAGCGCTACATTTACAAAATGAAAATCATTTTTTAGAGGCGATGCAGCTTTATAGAGAGGCATTCATTTTAGCCGACGCCTCAGAAAAAAGGCATGTTTTAGCGGCATTAAAAGCTTGTTTTCTGACATTTAGCGGTGATGATTATCCCACCTTAATTGAAATTTTAAAAACATTTAATTCTGAAAACTTAGATCAAAAAAAAGGAAGCACGCGCGACAAAGAAGTGTTAATGATGATAGCGCATTGTTATGTAGAGCAACATCTTATTGCCAATGATAAAAGTTTTCTAAAAAAAGCTTGCAACACTTTTGAAGATATTCGTGGCAAATGTAAACTATCAAAACTAGAGGAAATTGAAGTTGGCTTGCAACATGCAAAATGTCTTCAATATTTATATGATGGTGATCTCACACTAGCGCGTAAACGTATACAACAAATTCGTCCAGCTTGTTTTTTACCATTGAAGATGGATTTAAAAAAGCTTTATACGAAAGCACAACTGGGTGTTAATCATGAATTTAAAAAACTACCTGGCACCTTACATTTGAAAGGCAGTGGTTTGAGTCATTATATTTATCTTAAGCTGCTTGAAAATCACATCGAACTTTTAAAAAAACAACAAGAAAATGGTGAGCCTGTTACATCAGAAATTGATTTGCTTAAGGAAACGTTGCAACGCGCTTACCAGCAACTGCCAGAAGATTATGATTATGATGCCACTTTAAAAACATTTCCCTATGCGCTTTCCTCCCCAGATACGCATGGATCAAAGCGTGAATCAAATGTGATTGATGAAGCTACACTTCAATCAAATCCTTTACTGCGTACGCACAAAATTTTCAGCACCCATATGCCAAATCTTTTTATTTTCTTATCTTTAGATAGATCAGCTAAGACCGAGCTCATGATCAATGCAAATCCTGCGCATCATCTTTTGGAAACCGATTCTTTTCATAATGCTGCACATATGGATGTGCGTACGGGGGAAGTTTTTGATTACAATGTTTTAACCGAACACGATATATTGAATAACATTTATAGAGTGATAGGTGTCATACAATATGAATTGCATAGTGATCCTAACATGATATTCCGTTTAATAAATGCTTTAGGGAAAGGGCTTGAGCTGACACCCGATGTGAAGCAAGCATTAATAGATGTCGACGTCACAAAAATCCCCGAGCATGAGCGACCACGCTTAAAGCAAAAACTGGATGCCTGGTTTCGTTACAAAATGCAAAATATCAAATTAATGGAAGAACTGAATCTCTTTGATAAGCTTTACAAAGTGTTGCAGGGAAAATCTTTACCGCAAATAGAAAAAATTAAACATGCTGATTTGCCACTTGTCGTTAATTACTTTAAATATGCTGCAGCCGCTGAAAAAGTAGCAATTATTCACCCAAATCAGGAACCAGAGAAGGAAAGTCGGGAAACAGCTGAAATAAATACAGCGAAAAATTCTAAAACAGGAAGTAATATTTCTTCCCAAGGACCCACCTTATTTGCAAAACCAGCATTAAAAATCCCTCAAGTGCTCACTGAAGAAAAGCGTGTTAAAACGATTAAGCAGAGGAGATAAAGGGAACACAGATTGCTTACATGATTTAACAAATTTTATTTTATAAGCTAAGAAAATTCTACCTCAAGGTATTCGCATGAAAATGCAGTCAAATTCAGAGCGGTTTAAATGATTATTTTGTGACAAGCTACTTTAATAGTCTCTTAATATCATTAATGTAAGATAGTTACTTATAAAAATAAGAATTTGATGAGATATCTTAATGAAAAATAATGCATCTTCTTTACCAGGTGAAGCTTCCTCTTCTTCGTATGCTATAGGCTCAATGCCTCAAGATCCTATTCACTTACATGATCTTCTAGCTAAGCTTATTAGTGTTAGAAGGTATGAGGCATGTGCGACTAAATACATACTCTTATCTGATCTTATTGATGCTGTATGTATCAATCTTAGCAAGAAGAGGGCATACGAAGCGTTAAATCAGAAAATAATTGGTGATGCCCCATCCGATAAAATATCCGCTGCTGATTTTACGATATTAATAGCGCAATTGGGCATAGATAAATTTAATGAGCTTAATTTGAATTTTGAACGATTAAGGGAATATATTCTGGATGAGCAAAACCTAGCTAAGCTTGGCGCATTAGATCAACACATCTATTTTAAAGCTGATACACATGCATTTAAGAATTTGGATATAAATGTAATAAAAAACGTAATTAAAAGTTGTATTATGGTTTGGCCGGATGTGCCAGAGTATGTCATCGCTGCTAACTTTAATGCATCATCTGTTACTTTAAAAATTTATTTAATGAATCAATATGATATTAATTTTGATATTTTAATTAAAAAATTTAGAGAAGAAATCGTAGCCGCAGACGATGAAACTTCCAATTCTAAGATAGAGAAATGCGGTGGTAGTGGCGAAGAAAAGTTAGATCCTGAAGCTGATGAAGATGCCGAAGTTATCTTCCATTCAAGGCTATTTGAATATTCAAAGCTACTTGAGCATATTGGCTTTGTACCCATTCCTAATCCCCATGATACACCTTCATATATAACATCTGCATATACAGCACCTGCGCCTACAGCGCCTACGCAGGTAACCCAGCAATCTGTGAGCGAAATAGAATTTAATTTGTTTCTAGGTGTTTTGAACAATTTAAGTGATGAGGCTTCAAATGATAATGATGGTAATAGAGAGTTACTCACGCAGCTACAAACTATTTATTATAGAAATAATAATGAAAGCCATTTTGCTGAGATGATTCAAAAACTTCCTTTAAACGAGGCCTTAGGGGTATACAACAAGCTTCGCTATTTATTAAGAAATGAAATGGAAATTAAACATTTTTTATTGATAAATTTATTAGAAAATCCCAAATTTGAACAAGAGCTAAAAGAACCTTCAAAAGGTAATTTATCTTATCTATTTTTTAGAGATTTACTTTATGTTGAGATTGTTCCTCAGATTTTTCATTTCATAAAATTTATACAAGATAATAAGGCGTTAAAAATCATTTTAGAAAAAAATGTGGAAGAACAAATTTATCTTCTCAAGCATGAACGCGTAAGAAGAAACGGAAAGTTATTTTCTGTTTATCTGGCATCTATCTATCCTGAGCATTATCAAACATTATTAGAAAAAGGAAAGAAACACGCTTTGTATGAGGTGATGCAAGCTATTTTTCCTCATTTTTCTAATTCTAAGTTAAAAGAATCGTCAAAAGGAAAGTTTGTTTTGCTTCACGATTTAGCAACACTTAATGTTCGCTCTAATGCAACGAAAAAAAGAAAATTAGGGCTTTCCTCTCAAGAACGTGAAAATTTGCACACCCATACTCTCTTCAAAACGCCAAGCAATAGAGTCGAACAACCAGAAAGTGGAGCGATCAGCGCATCAGCATCTACGTTAGATCCTCTTCTTACAATTGACGGTGCTACTATTTATCCTATTAATTACATGATATCCATTGATGACAGGCGCGAATTAGATGATATATCTATACCAAATATGTTCGATGACGACACGAGTGCGCTTTCACCAATTAACCATTCAGAAATTTTTGGTGATGACGGCGAAGAGCCGGCTACTAAAAAATACAAAACTAATAATGTTACTGGGAATGAGAATAACTTTGCTGATAAGGATAATGAAACAATGCTGAATGAAATTGATAGCTATTTAAATAATCTAACGCGACCTCCTTCCAATAATTTTAAAGTTATAAGCCACGAGCCTGTAAGTCCTGAATCTAAACCAAAAACAGCGTATGAATCATTGGAAGGCTTAGTACCTAATATTTTATTTCCTCCTCAATATCAAGAAGAAAAAAGCACGAGCGACAATGCGCATACCACGCCACAAGCTGTGAACAATCCTGATTTTTATCTTTTTCTAAGCGTTTTGAACAATTTAAGTGATAACACTTCAAATGATAATGATGATAATAAAGAATTACTCAAGCAGCTATTAACTAGAAATGACAATACAAGCCATTTTGCTAAGATGATTCAAGCACTTCCTTTAAACGAGGCCCTAGTGTTATACGACAAGCTTCGCTATTTATCAAAATATGAGAAGGAAATTAAGCATCTTTTATTGACAAATTTGATCGAAAATCCCAAATTTGAGCAAGCTCTAAAAGAAAATTCAAAAGATAATTTATCTTATTCAGTTTTACTAGATTTACTTCGTGTTGAACGTTGGCTACAAGATAAATATTACATAAAAGTTATACAAAATAATACAATATTAAAAGAAATCATTTTAGAAAAAAATAAGGAAGAACAAATTTACCTGCTTACGCACAGTCGCTTCATAAGAAACGGAAAATTGTTTTTTATTTATCTAGCAGCCATTTATCCAGAGCATTATCAAACATTATTAAGGAAAGGAAAGAAACATGATCTGTATGAAGTGATACAAGCTATTTTTCCTAAAGCGAAATTAAATAAAAAGTTAACAGGAAAATTTGTTATCCTTA
>Ga0207124_1013_pt1 | contig 50386 bp, 44 predicted proteins | sample Alteio_BWMinHeat_37_FD_153506 | JGI IMG/M metagenome (GOLD analysis project Ga0207124, IMG submission 153506) | Enriched cells from forest soil in Barre Woods Harvard Forest LTER site, Petersham, Massachusetts, United States -... | ecosystem: Environmental > Terrestrial > Soil > Temperate forest >... | reverse complement strand
GTTTAACTAATCATTTTGCATTAAATTATAAAATTCTTTTTGCACTGAATAATTTTGATGAGGTTTTAAGATATAGCCAAACAGGTGATGGTAAACCTACTGTATTCGGAATACGGGATAATTATCATCAATTTTATACGCAAGCTTTTGCATTTCAATACGACTTTTATTGTGCTGTTGCTCATCTTTCTCTTAAACAAAATGAACGAGCAGAAACATTTTTTAATGATGCGAGCGAAGCCTATAATAAAATGATGACACTATTGCCTACTATTCATGATCCAGAACAAGCTGAATCTGTGAGTGAATCTTTTAGCGAGATGCATGCTCAATTTAAAGTGCTGAAGATTGCCATGAATAAGGAAATGGCGAATACTAAAGAAAATTGGAAAATAGATCAGAATTTAATTAGCGTTGAACCCACTTCTCGCTTGGGCAGATTAGCATCCTATGTAGTTTCCCCTGCTAAGCAAACGATTTCCCCTACTGATTTGGACTATAGATTACGTTTGCTGATAGCAATGCCTTTAAGTTATTCGCAAGCTAAGACACTTTATGAATCATTACGCCCTGAAATTAATCAGGATTTTGCTAAAAATAATATCGTGACTGAACAGTTAGTTACGGATTTTCTTTCCAAACAAAATGAAAGAAAAAGTTCAATTGTCTCCATACAAGGTATGTTTGCAAAACGTATTGAAGCAGTAACATCTGATGAGAAGCAAGTTGTGAATGCTTCTTTTTCTCCACGCACGCCTAGATAGGCTTAGAGGTAGGCTGTCATGCCCTTGTCATGACAGCTTATCTGCAAGTGGGATGGGTTAGCTTAAAACAATCTGGATGAAAGTGATGTGGTGTGTTTATTATCTTGTTGCAATGGTTCACGCGGTAGTATGTCAAGGAATTTTCTAAATGCATTACCTATCATACGGTTTTCTTCCATAATTTTAGTGAGATTCTCTTCAATGCAACTCATTAATTCGTCTAAATTTTGGCAATTGGATAAGGTTTCTTTTAGTATTTGTTTAATATTTTTGAAAAGACTTTGTTTATTCGTGTTATCTGAAAGTTCCTCTAAAATAATATTGGTGCAAAAAAATTTACACTTTGAAAATAAGACAGAGGTATTCTCTACATTATGTTCAACAAACTCTTTAAAATTATCAATTATTTCAATCAAATCAACGTGATTATTTTTCTTTAGTAAAGTTTGTAATAGTTCAACATGACCACCTCTCGCATAGCCTTTCGCCGCTTCACCGCATGGAATATTGAATTGGTTTATCAATAGATCCACAGCTTCAACATGACCACCACAAGCCAAAGCAGAAACAGGTGTCTCATCGTTTAACTGTATATGCCAATCAGTAATATTGTGTCTTAAAAACATTAATGCCTGAATATCGCCTGCAAGTGCGCATTGGGAAACAAGCTCAAAAAGTCGTTCCAAACTTTCTTCGTGATTTAAATGTCTTGCTCTATATTTTTTACTATATATTTTTTGCAAATAAGATGAATCCCTTAATTGGAAATATTCAAAAAACGCCAGCATATGTTTTGATGCACTACAATAATTAAGTAATTGCTTAATTAAATACAATTGTCGTTCATAGAATGGGGAGTTTGAAGTAAATACTGAGTCTAGAGAAAAAGTTATTTTAGCGTTGTTACGATATGTATTATTTATACTATTTTGTTTTGATACAAAGAAAAGCAGTATGCTTTGATAAACATTGGCACCATGTTCTATTAAAAATTGAGCTGCTTCAGTATTATTCTCTAAAATCATTTGAGAAAGTGGGGTTATTTTTAGACCCTGTGCATAGAAACAAATATCAATATTGCTTTCTTTTTTATTCATATGATAGGAAAGTTCTTTGTTATCTTTTCTTTTTGCGCAATCTATAATAATTATTGCCAGATTATCATTAAGTTCTTTTTGAATATCTCGTAAGTCAATATCTTCATTTTCCTCAGCTAATTTATTTAATTGATCTTCTGCGCCTACAACTGCATAAGCTAAAGCAGCTTCACGCCCATACATACCTAAGCTTATAAGATAATCTATCTCATCATATTTCTGATCTCTTGCTAAATCAATTAAGATCGCGCATAAAGTACTAATTCCTAATAGCAATAATTTTTGTTGAGAAATAAAAAACAATAAATCTTCATCTCTCTCATTTTTGATTAGCTCACATAAAAAATCTGCAGCCGTCGCACAAGCATCATTTGAAAACTTTTTTATCGCTTTATTGTTGCCGTTTATAGCAAAACCAAGTAATGCAGCATGCCTATCATTTTTTATTGCAAGAAATCTCTTCATTTCATTTAAATTATTAGTCATAGCATAAGCTATGATAGCGCCCCGGGGATTTGCGCCACAGGCAATTAAGGTATGAACTGCTTGATGATAACCATGCTCAGCTAGTTCAATTAATATCGTTTCAAGCGTATCAAGCGGCGTGTTGGTTTCCTTAAGATAAAAAAGTAACACTTCTTTATTATTCAAAAAAGCAAGCTCTTGGATAATACAATAATGAAGGTTAGCTTGAGGCTTATGAATAGTTACATTTAAGTTTATATTTTGTCTAAAATTAAAAGGTACTTTGCTTAACTTTAACCCTAATAAAGAATACACCTCATTAACTGAAGGATAAAGATTTTTGAGAGCAGTAGCTTGTTCTAATTCGCCTGAAAGTTGATAGCCTAAAATAGCTTCTTCAACGCTGGCATGAAGTTTAATTGAGTTTGCATGAAATTTAAGTAAGCAATTAACTGCTGAAACATTTTTTCGCTGAGCGAGAAAACGAATAGGGGTAGTATATTGGTAATAAAAATCGAGAGAAAAATCTTTATCTATTTCTTCTAGTGTTTTTATGTTTCCTTCAGCTGCAGCCTCACAAATGGCATCAAAAATTAATTGAGAACAATCATAAGCTGGATCATTTTTTCTAAGAAAATGTATTATTTCTAAATTTCGATTTGCTTTAGATATCTGGTTAATTATTTCCTGGCATTTTTGATAGATATAAGGCGTAATTTTATTTCTAGCGCTATACGTTAATTGTTCTTCACTTAATTTTTTATAATATAACTGTTCTTTTCTTAATAATATTTCTGTTACTTTGTCTTTATCTCCATTATTAGCATAACCCAATATAACTTCATTAAAACTAGATTCATCGATCCAGCATTCTAAAATTTTTGATTGCAAGGCGTAAATATACTTTATTAACATTTTAATGGTGAAGATAAGTAAATCTTTATCATTTTTCTCAATCGCATAATCAATTTCTTCTGAAGTAATGACCATAACTGTTTCTTCTTCATCATTATCCAATTTAGAAAGTTGCATTTTGTACGATTCAGATTGAGATAAAAGCGTTCGTGCTAATGTAGAAAGATTTTTATTTTTAGCATAGTCATGAATTGCTTCATCGATATCTTTTTCATCGTTAAGATTAATGATGGGTTCATTATTACTAGCAAGCTGTTGAAATCGATATTTTCCTATCGCTTTTAACAAACACTCTACGGCATGATGCTTGCCCTGTTCAGCAAGAAAACGCAGCGGGCTATAAACACCATAAAAGTGAGAATCATTAATTTTTAGAATTTGTAAATTTAAATCAGTTCCTTGAAATGCTAATCCCAATAAAGATTCTTGATCACCTTGCTCAGCATAGAGGCAAATAGTATCAAAATCTTTTCTATTTTTCTTTGGATTAAAATGCGTCTGTCTATTTAACATAATCTTCACAATTTTTAATATTATATTTTTTAAATGGTCTTTATTATAAAAGAAGAATGTCTATTTATTATTAAAATACTATTAAAATAAACTCAGCTACAATAAGTCCAGAGAGATGCGAGCACCAAGAGCGTCTTGATACTTCTTAATTGTGTGTAAGATTTCCTTAAGATTAATCGCCGTTCACGCCCTTTAATTAACGTAAGCTTGACTTAACATTAGTTTGTCATTTCTGCGAAATACCAATCTGTCATTCTCGCGCATTGGCTGCCATTCCCACAAATACAAGCCTGCCATTCCCACACGCATTAGCTGTCATTCCCACAAATACAAGCCTGCCATTCCTGCGCACATTAGCTGTCATTCCCGCGCAGGCGGGAACCTATCCTACTCATAAAATTAATTGATTAGCAAAACAGGCTGTAAATTTAGAGAAAGCTTTTTAGCTTGCATAAAAAAAAGGTGTAGCGTTTTGAAGATAAACTTAATTGAGAGTTCCGTGGAAATGACAAAATACATTGTGAATTAATTTGATAAATGGGTTCCCCCTGCGCGGGAATGACAGCTAATGCCCGGGAATGACAGGCAAGCACGTTTACATAATAATAAACAATGCTCAACCTGCATTGGCACGACAACTTTAAAATCTTAATTCGTAATCGGCGTCTTACGTTTGCTGGAATTAATGCTATAAAGATTGTTAAGAGAATTCGTTTTTTCCTGCAACTGTTTTCGGCTACGCCCTCTCACGTTACGATAAATACCAACCAAACTAATGGTAATCCAAGCAATTTCAATTAAAACAGAAGCCGTATTCCAATGGAACATTAAGGAAAATAGAATAAGCACTGCACCAGATAAATTAAGTAGCTGATAGCTTATCTGCTTTGCAGAAAGTTTATTTACACTTAACAAGCCATACGCGCTTAGGAGTAAAACAACCCCTACTAAACCAACACCATTCGAAGCTTTATCTAACATTTCTATTAACACTGTGATCATCCCTAAGACTGATTGATAACTAATGCCAATGCTTGTTTTACCACTTCAACATTGGCGCCAGGTTTATGAGCGTGTTCGCTTAAATATCGCCTCCAATTGGCAGCACCACGCTGCCCTTGAAATAAGCCTAAAATATGCCGTGTAATGGAAGATAATCTGACTTGATTATGCGTCTCATCACGAATATAAGGAATTAATTTTTCTATAACATCAAGTCGGCTCAAAATTTTTCGCTCAGGAAAATAATGCGCTTCAATTTCTGCTAATAAATACGGATTAGCATATGCCGCTCTGCCTATCATAACCCCATCTACATCCGGCAGATGTGTAGTAATATCTTTTAGTGTGGTTATACCGCCATTTAAAATAATAGTCAGCGCAGGAAAATCTTTTTTAATTTGTTTAACAATATCATAACGCAGCGGGGGAATAGTTCGATTTTGTTTTGGGCTTAAACCGTTTAACCAAGCTTTACGAGCATGAATAATAAATGTCTGACAACCCGTTTCCGCAATGCGTTTAATGAAATTAAATAGTGACTCATAAGAATCTTCTTCATCAACGCCTATTCTACATTTTAAAGTAACAGGTACGCTTACTTTGGCTTGCATCGCTGCCATACAATCCGCAACCAATTGTGGCTTCAACATCAAACAAGCACCAAATTGTCCCGATTTAACTCTTGCGCTGGGACAGCCCACATTTAAATTAATTTCATCATAACCCATGGTTTCAGCTAATGCGGCACAATGCGCTAACGCTTGTGGGTTACTGCCGCCCAGCTGCAACGCAATATATTTTTCGGCCGGGTGAAAAGCTAAAAAGCGTTTTGCATCACCGTGCATGATCGCTTGCGTGGTAATCATTTCGGTATAAAGTTTAATGTCAGGGGCAATAAGACGCAGAAAGTAGCGATCATGTCTATCCGTACAATCCAACATGGGTGCGATTGAAATATGCGGAGTCGTAATCGTATTAAGCATTTTTTATCTTAGAAAAGGAAAATTTTAAGTTCTTCATTTTAAGCAAATTCTCCCTCTAAGCTTGAAATGGGTAAAATGGTGCTCCACTGTTTGCAACCCGGGCAATGCCAATGTAAAGATTTACCTGAAAAACCACAGGAACTGCATTGATAATCGGGTTTATCAGCCAGTAAATTTCTCATCAAGTTTTGCAAAATATGCAAATCTTCTTTTGCTCTGCCCTCAGCATTAGAGATATAAATATTGATAAAAAGATATAAACCACGTAGAGAAGGATAACGCCTCACATAATCTGCAACAAAACTTGCAGCGACTTTATCCCCTTTCCATTTTCGAATGCGTTCAGCAAGAATTAATACAACCGGGACGCGCGGATAATCTGTTAATAATTTTTTTAAATACACGACTAATTTATCTTCTTGATTTAATTTTTCATAGCAAGAAGCCAATAACTCTATCGATTCAGAGAGATAATCTGGATTTTGATTTTTGATTTTTTTTAGGCTATTCAATGCTGTTTTATATTCGCCTTGCTCCATCAATACTTTGGCTTGCAATAAACTGGCTCGCGCACAAGAGCGATCCAAAGCCGTCGCTTTGTTTAAATAATTTAAGGCAAGATCATATTGTTTTTTGAGGTAAGCCGCTTCACTTAGCTCACAATAATAATGCGCAATCACAGCACGCATACTTTGTTTCGTCACTGTTTCATAACGCAGTGCGGTTTGCGCGGCTTTTTCCCAATCTTTTTCTTGTTGATAAATGTCAATCAAGATAAGCAAAGCTTGCGCGGAACGCGATTTTGCATTCACTAATTCTAAAAAAATTCTTTCAGCGCGATCTAAAACACCCGCACTTAAATAATCTTGGCCTAATTCAAATAAAGCTTGCTCACGATAATTTTTTTCAAGTTGAGGGCGCGCTATTAAATTTTGATGAATGCGAATGGCTCTATCAACCTCGCCGCGGCGTCTGAATAACTTACCTACCGCTAAATGGGTTTCAACCGTATCACTATCGACTTCTAGCATTTTAATAAAAATATCAACTGCTTTATCGGTTTCTTCGTTTAATAAAAAATTTAATCCTATGAGATAATCGCGCGGTAAATTGATTTTGCGTGGCGCCTCTTCTTTAGGACGCGCGCGATAGCCCAACAACCAGGCAGCACCGAATCCTATAAGAAAAAGCAATAACCAAAAAATTTTCATTAAACTTTGTCCTGCAACGGAATGGCGCGTAAATTTTCAATTTCTTTTTCAGCTAAATTTAAGCGTTGTGTCAAACGATAATTGGATAGTTTAGCTTTAATTAATAACCAAAAACCCACTAGCATGCCAAGCAAACTACCTAAAGCAAAAACGATAACCAATAATAAAGAAAGCGGGATAGTGCTTTGATCAATGTAATAATTAACCGTCACAGAGGTAGAATTGATGGCTGCGAAAGTCACACCAAAAAGAATAATTACCAATAAAAAAATATAACTAATAATACGCACGCTCAGCTCCTAATTTGATACGACTAGAGTCCTTTATGTTACTAATGTTCTATGACCGTCATTCCGCCCATGTAGGGTTGTAACACTTTCGGGATATGAATTCTGCCTAACTCATCTTGATAATTTTCTACGACAGCAATTAAGGTTCTACCAATGGCCAATGCGGAGCCGTTTAACGTGTGAACCCAATCGATTTTGCCCGCTTCATCACGCCACCTTGCTTTCATGCGTCTGGCTTGAAAAGCTTCTGTATTACTGCAAGAAGAAATTTCTCTGTAACGTTGTTGTCCCGGCAACCATACTTCTAAATCGTAAGTTTTAGCTGATGCAAAACCCAAATCAGCCGTACACAAGTTTACAACGCGATAAGGTAATTCTAGTTTCTGTAAAACAATTTCAGCGTGTTTGGTAATTTCTTCAAGTGCTTGATACGAAAGTTGTGGTGGAACAATTTGCACTAATTCTACTTTTTCAAATTGATGCTGTCGTAACATACCACGCATGTCTTTGCCATACGTCCCTGCTTCACTACGAAAACAAGCACTATAACAAACATATTTAAGCGGTAAATCAGCCGTATTTAAAATTTGTTCTCTCACACTATTTGTAATGGGCACTTCGGAAGTAGAAATAAGATAACGTTCATTTTCACCTGCGACTGCAAATAAATCTTCTTTGAATTTGGGCAATTGTGCCGTACCAAAAAAACAATCTGCATTCACTAAATAAGGCACAGCGATTTCTTTATACCCATGTTCTTGAGTATGTAAATCCAGCATGAATTGCGTCAGGGCGCGGGAAAGTCTTGCAAAGGGACCCCGCAGCACGACAAAACGCGCGCCAGATAACTTTGCCGCTGTTTCAAAATCCATCCAACCTTGTTGCGCCCCCAATTCGACATGATCTTTAGCTTGAAAAGAAAATGAGGTAGGCTCGCCATGCGTGCGCACGATGACATTATCCTTTTCACTTTTACCTTGCGGTACGCTTGAATGAGGAAGATTGGGAATAAGCGCGAGGAAGTAATCCATTTCTGCTTGTATTTGAGAAAATTGTTCTTCAAGTTGTTTTAAATGATCACTGACTTCTTTTAATTTTTTTAAAACTTCATCTACATTTTTACCGTTAGCTTTAGCGTGCCCGACTTCCTTAGATTTGATGTTACGTTCATTTTGCAACGCTTGCATTTCGACTTGCAAATTTTTACGCTGCTCTTCCAAAGCATTAAATTTGGCAACATCCAATTGAAAACCGCGCTTTTTAAGCTGCGCGGCTAAGGTATCGATATCACTACGGATTAATTTAGGATCATGCATGGCTTATGTCGTCACCCGCGCAAGGACTTCAGCAGTCATCTTACCCATTTCAGCTGGAGAACGAACGGTATGAACATCTGCTCTTTCTAAAGCCTTAAATTTTTCGGCGGCCGTTCCTTTTCCACCCGCTATGATTGCGCCCGCATGACCCATGCGTTTACCCGCTGGGGCCGTGACACCTGCGATATAAGCCACAACAGGTTTACTGACATGCTGTTTAATAAACTCAGCAGCTTCTTCTTCTGCACTGCCACCAATTTCCCCTACCATCAAAATAATCTCTGTTTGAGGATCTTTTTCAAATAAAGCTAACACGTCGATAAAGTTTGTGCCTGGAATAGGATCACCACCAATCCCTACACACGTACTTTGACCTAAATCTAAATCAGAAGTTTGTTTAACCGCTTCATACGTTAATGTGCCTGAGCGAGAAACAATGCCCACTCTTCCTTTCTTATGAATATAACCAGGCATAATTCCTATTTTACATTCGCCAGGCGTGATAAGCCCGGGGCAATTAGGCCCAATTAAACGCGTCTCGGGATACTCAGCAAGACAAGCTTTCACTTCTAACATATCCAGTACCGGAATCCCTTCTGTAATACAGACAATGAGTTTAATGCCCGCATCAATCGCTTCCAAAATGGAATCTTTACAAAAAGGAGCTGGCACGTAAATAACAGAAGCATCTGCTTTTGTTTCTCGGTACGCTTCTTTAACGGTATTAAAAACAGGTAAACCTAAGTGCGTTTGACCCCCTTTTTCTGGTGTCACGCCACCAACCATTTTAGTTCCGTAATCAATCGCTTGTTCTGAATGAAAAGTACCTTGCTTACCAGTGAACCCCTGACAAATAACTTTTGTATTTTTGTTAATAAGAATACTCATTACACTTTACCTTTAACTTGCTTAGCTGCTTCAACAACTTTCTTTGCAGCATCCGTGAAACTTGTTGCAGCAATAATATTAAGACCACTTTCGCTTAGTAATTTAGCCCCTAATTCAGCATTATTTCCCTCTAAGCGTACAACGACTGGTAAAGATGTTCCGATTTCGCCAACTGCACCAATAATCCCTTCTGCAATTAAATCACAGCGAACAATACCGCCGAAAATATTGATTAAAATGGCTTTGACTTTTTTATCGGATAAAATAATTTTGAAGGCTTCAGACACGCGTTCTTTTGTTGCGCCACCACCTACATCTAAAAAGTTAGCTGGATTGCCGCCATGCAACTTAATCATGTCCATGGTAGCCATAGCAAGCCCGGCACCATTTACCATACACCCGATGTCACCATCCAATGCGATATAATTGAGCTCCCAATCACGAGCACGATTTTCACGTTCATCTTCTTGAGAAATATCGCGCATCATTTGTAGATTAGGTTGTCGATAAAGCGCATTATCATCGATATTAATTTTGGCATCTAAACACAGTAAATGACCTTGTTTAGTAATGACTAAAGGATTAATTTCGAGAAGACTAAAATCATATTCTTTAAACATTTCCCCCAAACCGACTAACAGATTGACGAATTGTTTAATTTGCTGACCTTTAAGCCCTAGCGCAAAAGCCAAGTCTCGACCTTGGTAAGCCTGCACCCCGACTAAAGGATTGACTGCAATGGTGAGAATTTTTTCTGGGGATTTTTCCGCAACTTTTTCTATTTCTACACCGCCTTCTGTGGAAGCCATAAAAACGATGTGTTGGGTAGCGCGATCAATAACAGCGCCTAAATAAAGTTCTTTTTCAATATCGCAAGGCTCTTCAATCAGGACTTGATTAACCGGCTGGCCTTCAGCTCCTGTTTGATACGTCACTAAATGTGAACCCAATAAAGCACGGGTGACTTCTTCTAATTCCGTTTCGCTTGAAACCAGCTTCACACCACCGGCTTTACCTCTTCCGCCAGCATGAACTTGGGCTTTAACCACCCAGCGTGTCGTAGGCATTTTTTTTGCGATATGTAATGCTTGCTGAACTGTAGAAGCCACCTCGCCTTGTGCAACAGGTAAACCCTGTTTTGCTAATAATTGTTTAGCTTGATACTCGTGAAGATTCATTTGTTTTTATACCTCTAATAATAAGCGTGTCGGATCTTCCAGCAACTCTTTAATGGAGACAAGAAACAAAACCGAGTCTTTACCATCTATGAGTCTATGATCATAGGAAAGCGCGACATACATCATGGGTCGAATAACAATCTCACCATTTTCAACTACCGGACGTTCCTGAATTTTATGCATCCCTAAAATAGCGCACTGAGGAGCATTGATAATAGGCGTTGCCATCAGTGAACCAAATACACCACCATTTGTAATGGTAAATGTGCCGCCTTGCATGTCTTCTAGCGTGAGTTTACCCGTACGGGCTTTTTCCGCTGAAGCCGCAATCTGCATTTCAATTTCTGCCATGGATAATTGATCTGCATTACGCACCACAGGCACCACTAATCCTCTCTCTGTAGAAACGGCAACACCAATATCAAAATAGCCATGATAAACAATATCATTACCATCGATAGAGGCATTGACAACTGGCGAGCGTTTTAATGCTTCTACCACTGCTCTAACAAAAAAGGACATGAACCCTAAACGGGTATTATATTTTTTCTCAAATTTTTCGCGGTAACGACTACGCACTTCCATTACCGGCGCCATATTGATTTCGTTGAAAGTGGTCAACATAGCTGTATTTTGCGTCACTTCTAATAAGCGTTCGGCGATACGAGCACGTATACGCGTCATAGGGACACGCTTTTCTAATCTAGCGCCGTCGCTAGGGGTAGTTGCATTTTTATCGGTGCGGGTTTCATCACTGCGTGCCGCCAAGACATTTTCTTTTGTCACTCTACCGCCTTTACCTGTCCCATTGACTTGCGAAACATCCACATCATGTTCCGCTGCTGCACGCCTAGCAGAAGGACTAAGCTCAGCAGTATTACTAGATTGTTTCTGCGCAGCGGCTGTCGTTTTTTGTTCCTGCTTAGGAGTGCTTTGCTTATCTTGTTTTTCAGATTTTTGCTCAGTAGCTGCTGCCCCAGAGTTAGATTTTTGATCTGACTTAGCTGTTGTCTCAGCACGCGCCTCGCCTTCTTCAATAACGGCAATCACTTCTTGCGCTTGAACAGTGCTCCCCTCTTTTTTTACGATTTCTTTTAAAATACCACTGGCTGGCGCAGGAACTTCAAGCATGACTTTATCTGTTTCCAGGTCGACAATATTTTCATCGCGAGAAACGCTATCGCCAGCTTTTTTGTGCCAAGTCGAAACGGTTGCGTCTGAAATAGATTCAGGTAAAAGAGGAACTTTAACTTCTATTGCCATTGCGATTTTCCTTATTTCATTAATGCTTGAGCAACTAAATCTTCTTGTTCTTTTTCATGTACAGCGTGATAGCCTACTGCTGGTGAAGCAGAAGCACGGCGGCCGGCATAACGCAAACGCTGACCTTTTGCTAACATACTTTCAATGTAAGGCTGTAAGGTAATCCAAGCGCCTTGATTTTGTGGTTCTTCTTGACACCAAATCACATCTTTCGCCTCTCGATACGCTTGCAAAATTTTTCTGCTTGCTTCTTCTGGGAAAGGATAAAGCTGTTCGATTCTGATAATAGCGACATTGTTTAACTTATTTGCGCGTCTTTTTTCTAGCAATTCATAATAAACTTTACCCGCGCAAAGCACTACTCTATCGATATCCTTAGTGTTAATTTTATCGACTTCCGGAATCACCAATTGGAACTCACCGTCTGTCAGGTCTGCCAAACTAGAAGTGGCAAGCGGATGACGTAATAAACTTTTAGGCGTCATCACAATAAGCGGTTTGCGATAAGGTCTAATCATTTGCCGACGCAATAAATGAAAAATTTGTGCCGGTGTTGAGGGCACACAAACTTGCATATTATCTTGTGCACACAGTTGTAAATATCGTTCAAGACGCGCTGAAGAATGTTCTGGGCCTTGGCCTTCATAACCATGCGGTAAAAGCATTACCAAACCACATAGTCTTCCCCATTTTTGCTCACCAGAACTGATGAATTGATCAATGACAACTTGTGCGCCATTCGCAAAATCACCAAATTGCGCTTCCCAAATCACTAAATTATTGGGTTCTGCAGAAGCGTAACCGTATTCAAAAGCGAGCACGGCTTCTTCGGATAATAGCGAATCAACGATGTTGATTTGCGCTTGCTTAGGTGAAACATGACTTAAAGGAATGTAGATTTGATCTGTTTCTTGATCATGTAAAACAGCATGGCGATGCGCAAACGTGCCTCGACCTGAATCTTGTCCGCATAAACGAATAGGATAACCTTGATCAAGCAAAGTCGCATAAGCCATCGTTTCTGCATAACCCCAATTTAGAGGTGCGTCACCTTGGGTCATTTTTTTCTGAGCATCTAATGTTTTTTTGACTTGCGGCTGAAGAATAAAATCATCTGGTATGTTTTCTAATTGTTGCGCCAGCGCTTGAATGTGATCTAAGGGGACAGCGGTAACTGCTTTTTCTGTCCATTGTTTACCGACAAAAGGTTCCCAATTAACATTAAATTCGTACGGTATTTTTTCCTGGCTTAATTCAACGACTAATTTGCCTTCGTCCAATGCTGTGCGATAAGCATCCGCCAGTTTTTTTTCAGCTTCCTGTTCAATCACCCCTTGTTCTTGCAATTTTTTAGCATAGATAAGATAAGGTGCTTGCATGCTTTTAATCATTTTATACATGACAGGTTGAGTGGCTGAAGGCTCATCAGCTTCATTGTGACCATGACGACGATAACAAACAAGATCGATCACCACGTCTTTTTTAAATAGCAGACGATAATCAATCGCTAACAAAGCAACAAAATAAACAGCTTCAGGATCATTCGCATTCACATGCAAAATAGGCGCTTCCACCATTTTGGCGACATCGGTGCAATAAGTGGTAGAGCGCGAATCTCTTGGATTGCTTGTGGTAAAACCGACTTGATTGTTGATAACAATATGGATAGAACCACTGACCGTAAACCAGCGTACTTGGGACATATTGAAGGTTTCCATAACCACACCTTGTCCGGCGAACGCTGCATCCCCATGAATTTGGATAGGGAGAACTTGTTTTTGTTCTTTATCGCGACGTCTACGTTGTCTCGCACGCACAGAACCTTGGACAACAGGAGAAACAATTTCTAGGTGGGATGGGTTAAAAGCCAAAGCAATATGCATAGGGCCATGTTGAGTATTGATATCGGAAGAATAGCCTAAGTGATATTTCACATCGCCAGAATGCGTCTGTGGGATACCGGTGCCTTCAAATGCTGCAAAAATGCCTTTGGGATCTTTACCGACAATATTGGCTAAGACATTTAAACGACCTCGGTGCGCCATACCAATAATGGCTTCTTTAATACCCATTTGCGTACTGCGATTGACAATGGTATCCAGCATAGGAATGAGACTATCACCCCCTTCCAAAGAGAAACGCTTTTGCCCAACATACTTAAATCCTAAATATTTTTCTAAGCCATCCGCTGCGACTAATCTATTTAAAATTCTCAGCTTTTCTTCGGAGCTAGGTTTAAAGTTCGCCCAATCTTTTTCTATGCGTTCGCGTATCCACTCCACTTCATCCACGTGATTGATGTGTATATATTCAAAGCCAATAGAAGCACAATAAACACGTTGTAACGCTTGATGGATTTCCTCTAAGGTCGCTGTTGATTTATTTAACGCGCTAAAAGAACCAACGTTAAATGTTTTATCTTTATCTCGCTCAGAAAGACCATAATAAGAAGGGTCCAAAGAAGGACTATATTGTCCTTTGTATAAATCCAAAGGATCAATATGGGCGCGCAAATGACCCAGACGCCGATAAGCATTAATCATTTCTAATACGCGTTCTTGTTGCTTATCTTGGGGTGAGCTCATGCCTTGCACACTGAGTGTTTTAGCAGCATGTTTAGCCAGCTCTAAAAATTGTTTACGAATAGCTGTGTGCGAAATTTCTCCAGCGGATGTTGCAGATTCGCGCAAGCTATCAAAATATTGACGCCACTCATCAGACACTGCAGTAGGATTTTTTAAATAGGCTTCATAAAGATCTTCTAAATAACCTTCGTTTCCCGCAGCAAGATAAGAGTCTTGCCAAAGTGCCTGCATGGATTTGGATTGAGCCATTGTAAAACTACTCTTTATTATCAAAAGGTTAGATTAATATTTGAATAACTTTGTTTAACCTATCACGTCCTCAAACAGACTCTTCCAGCATTTCTTCTTTAATATTATTAATTGCTTTTAGAGGGTTCAATTCTTTTGGACAGGCATCAACGCAGTTCATGATACCACGGCAACGGAAGACACTAAATGGATCAGTTAAATCTGCTAAACGCTCTTCTTTATGTGTGTCTCGACTATCTGCAATAAAGCGGTAGGCTTGTAATAAAGCCGCAGGCCCCATGTATTTGTCTGGATTCCACCAATAAGACGGACACGCGGTGCTGCAACAAGCGCATAAAATACATTCATAGAGACCATCTAATTTGGCGCGCTCTTCTGGAGATTGTAATCGTTCCGTAGCAGGCGCTGGTTCGTCATTTTGTAAATACGGCTTTGCTTTACCATATTGCTCATAAAATTGCGTCATATCGACGACTAAATCTCGCACGACGGGTAAACCGGGTAAAGGTCGAATGACGACCGGTTCAGTTAAGGCAGATAAATGTGTGGTACAAGCCAATCTATTTTTACCATTAATATTCATGCCATCAGAACCACAAACACCTTCCCGACAAGAACGTCTTAAGGTCAGTGTTTCATCCAATTTATTTTTAATCGTCAGCAGTAAATCTAAAACCATCACACAGTTGTGTTCTTTGATATCAATATCAAAATCTTGCATGTATGGCTTTTTATCTGTTTCTGGGTTGTAGCGATAGATAGAAAAAAGCATGCGTAAAGCCCCTTAATAGATTTGGTTTATGTTAATCAACTGGATTTTCTTCCCTACTACGCAAAGCAATGGGTGCCATGCCTTCCGGTTTCATATTCACTTTACGGAAAGTAATACGACCATCAGCAAAATAAAGTGAATGTTTGAGCCAGTTTTTATCATCGCGTTCTGGATAATCATAACGCGCATGCGCGCCGCGACTTTCCTTGCGTGTTTCTGCGGAATAAGCCGTCGCAATCGCTGTTCCCATTAAGTTATCTAACTCTAACGCTTCAATGCGTGCCGTGTTGAAGCATTCGCTTTTATCTGTGATTGAAGCATATTGCAATCTATCTTTAAGCTCTTCCAGTTTGACAAAACCTTGCTTCATATGTTCTTCGGTACGAAACACACCAAAATCATCCTGCATTACTTTTTGTAAAGCAGAACGAATTTCATCTACACTTTCTCCCTTTTGATTCCCATTCCAACGATAAACGCGCGCTAAAGCTTTCTCGATATCTGCAGAATTGGCTTCATTAAAATCTAAACCTTGGTCTATGCTTTCTTTAACATGCTTACCCGCTGCGCGACCAAACACTACTAAATCCAGTAAAGAATTAGCGCCTAAACGATTAGCACCATGCACAGAAACGCAAGCACACTCACCCGCTGCATACAAGCCTTCAATCAGCTCATCTTCACCTTGGGCGTTTTGGGTTAACACTTGTCCGTGATAATTTGTTGCGATGCCACCCATTAAATAATGGCAAGTAGGCACAACTGGAATAGGATCTTTGACGGGATCAACACCAACAAACGTAATCGCCAATTCACGTATACCAGGCAAACGTGATTTGATGAGGTCAGCGCCTAAATGGCTAGCTTGTAATAAAACATAATCGCCTTTTGGCCCACAACCTCTACCTTCGCGAATTTCGATCGCGGCGGAACGCGCCACAATATCTCGACAGGATAAATCTTTCAGATGAGGCGCATACCGTTCCATAAAACGCTCACCATCTTTATTGATGAGATAGCCGCCTTCACCTCGGACGCTCTCACTGATTAAAGAGCCTGAGCCATAAATCCCTGTAGGATGAAACTGCCAAAACTCCATATCTTGTAAGGGATAACCGGCACGTAACACCATGCCTAAACCATCACCGGTATTAATGTGGGCATTGGTGGTAGATTGAAAAATACGTCCCGCACCACCTGTTGCTAATATGGTTGCCTTAGCATGAATAAAAACAACTTCGCCCGTTTCAATACAAATGGCAGTCACACCAGCAACCCCATCGCTTGTTTTCACTAAATCAATGGCAAACCATTCTGTAAAGAAATGCGTTTTGGTTTGAATATTTTTTTGATACAAAGTATGTAACATGGCATGACCGGTGCGGTCTGCCGCATAGCAAGTTCTGTGGGCTTGCTCTTTACCATAATCTAATGTTGCGCCACCAAACGCGCGTTGAAAAATTTTGCCGTCATCTAAGCGAGAGAAAGGCAATCCCATATGCTCTAATTCATAAATAGATTGGGGCGCATTCTTACACATGTATTCTATGGCATCTTGATCACCTAAAAAATCTGAACCAACAACCGTATCATACATATGCCAACGCCAATCATCGGCTTCCACATTGCCCAATGCTGCATTAATACCACCTTGCGCTGAAACAGTATGAGATCGGGTAGGAAATACTTTAGAAATAACTGCTACATTTAGACCAGATTGCGAGAGCTCAATAGCAGATCGTAAGCCTGCTCCCCCACCACCAACAATAACCGCATCCACGACATGGGTTGCAACTTTCATTTTTTTAAACACTCCAGAGAATTAAGATGCTCCAAATAAAGGAAGCAGCTAACATAAGTAAAACTAAGCTATTTAAGATTGCACGTAGAACAAATGACTTAATGTAATCGGTAAAAATAGTCCAAACGCCTACCCAAGCATGTAAGATGAGTAACAAAAAAAACAACAAAGTAGCAATTTTTATCCATGTTTGAGAAAACAGATAATGCCATTCTGCAAATGAAAGCGCCGCATGACAAACTAAGTATCCTATTAAGCCTATCGTATAAACGGCCATAAAAATGGCAGAAAGACGTTGAATAACCCAATCACGTAAACCTTGATGGTTGACACCTAATACTGATTTCACCATAACCAAATCCCTGCGAGCACAATTAATAAAAATGAAATAATGAACGTGAGGTAAGAGCTTATTTTGCCTGCTAGCAAGGTATCTCCCACATGCACATCTGAAAGTAAATGGCGTATGCCTGCGACTAAGTGAAAACAAAAAGGAATGAGAAGTAACCAAAAAATAAATTTCATATAAAAAGTATTTAAAGAACGCGTTAAATCATCAAAACCAGCTTCGGTCAAAGAATAACCCAAAGCCCAAATCATGACAGGGATTAATAAAAACAAAGCAAAACCTGTCATTCTATGCAAAATGGAAATAATCGCTGGGATGGGAAAGTGTATGGTAAAAAGGTTAAGATTCTTGGGTCTAGATTGGTTCACAAGCAAAACTTCCTTTTGGTTTTATAAAAATCAAATTTCATGTGATTATATTCTTGGGATTTCAGTAAATCAAACGGTTACGATAAACGTGAGCAGTTTCTGCTGAACACGCAAGGATATAAAACATTTAAGGGTTCCCGCGCCTCTTAAGTAGGAATCCCTGGAAACCTGGCAGGCATAATGTGGTAGGATGCTTCGCTATTATGTTTAAATATAAACAACTTTATTTAAAGCTAGTTGGAGACTTGCTAAATGGCAAACAAAAAAGCAACCCTCGTCATCGATGACCAAACCATTGAATTAGATATCTATAAAGGCACCCTGGGCCCTTCTGTCATTGATATCAGCTCACTTTTTAAAGCGGGTTATTTTACGTACGATTCCGGTTTTAACTCTACCGCTGCTTGTGAATCCAGCATTACTTTTATTGATGGAGATAAAGGCATACTGCTATATCGTGGTTATCCCATCGAACAGCTAGCCAGTAAATCTAATTTTCTTGAAGTCTGCTATTTATTATTAAATGGCGAACTCCCTCAGAAAGCGCAATATGAAGAATTCTGCAAAAACATCACCCATCATAGTATGGTGCATGAACAAATTCGAAATTTTTTTAATGGTTTTAGACGGGATGCACATCCCATGGCCATTATGGTTGGCGTAGTGGGCGCATTGTCTGCTTTTTATCACGATACCTTAGATATTAAAAATCCTGAATATCGCACTATTTCTGCTTTGCGCCTGATTGCTAAAATGCCGACGATTGCAGCCATGTGTTATAAATATTCCATAGGCCAGCCTTTTATGCAGCCTAAAAATGAACTTTCTTATGCAGAAAATTTTTTATACATGATGTTTGCCACGCCATGTGAAGAAATGGAATTAAATCCCGTTCTTGCTCGCGCTTTGGATCGCATTTTTATTCTGCACGCCGATCACGAACAAAATGCCTCTACTTCAACGGTACGCTTAGCTGGTTCAACAGGTGCTAATCCCTTTGCTTGTATTTCAGCCGGGATTGGTGCTTTATGGGGACCGGCACATGGCGGCGCCAATGAAGCTGTTTTAAATATGCTACATGAAATTGGCGATGTCGCTAACATTCCTAAATATATTGAGCGGGCTAAAAACCCCAAAGATCCTTTTCGTTTAATGGGATTTGGCCATCGCGTTTATAAAAATTATGACCCGCGAGCAAAAGTCATGCGCAAAACATGTTATGAAGTATTAGAGGCTGTTGGTGCACATAACGATCCTATTTTTAAATTAGCTATGGCTCTAGAAAAAATAGCCTTGGAAGATCCTTATTTCGTTGAGAAGAAACTGTATCCAAACGTAGATTTTTATTCTGGAATAACTTTAAGTGCGATTGGGATTCCAACAAACATGTTCACCGTTATTTTTGCACTAGCAAGAACGGTGGGATGGGTTGCGCAGTGGAACGAAATGATAAGCAATCCTTATCGGCTAGGGCGCCCCAGACAGCTTTATATTGGTGCAAAAGAAAGAGATTATGTGGGCATGACTGACAGAAAAAAAGTTAAAGATGGCGTTAAAGATAGCAAATAAAAATAAAGCCCATGTCGTGCCGGTGAAGGCTGGTGGCAGTTGTCATGCCAGCATGTGTCATGCCCCAGCATGCTTCTAGCTGGCATCCAATGATTTGTCGTGCCAGCCCCAGCAAGATTTTAGCTGGGGCTGGTATGACAACGCTTTCGTCTGAATCATTTCATCATTAACACAAATCAAATAAAACCGTGACGCCAGCATCTACTAAAACATCATTCTTGCCACCTACCATGGTATAAAAATCACGCGCTTCAATTCTTAATGCGATCGCTGGGTGGATAAAAAATGCGACGCCTAAACCCCCATTCAAATTAGTTTCATTATTGGCATCATGTAAGCTTGGATTCATGCCTATTACACCTATACCTGCTAACACATAGGGTTCGAGTAATTGATAAGCATTGAAATGATACATGCCATCAAAAGAAAAAAGCGTACCATTGATTTGTCTACCACCTGGCTGAGGATGCGTGAAAGAAGGTTGAAAAAAACCTAATAAAGCCTCTATACCCCAATGTTTTGTAAAATCATAACCCACGCCTAAAAAACCGACTCCCGTATTATTGAGGCCACGTTTTTTGGAAAAAAAATCTGCGCCCCCGGCCAGCGTGACAGTAAGTGCGCCAGGTCTACTTTCTGCATAAAGAGTGGATGATGATGCAAACAATACACAACTAACACAAGCCAAGGCGAACAAAGCTTTTATTTTCATATTATCCCCATAAATTTTGCTGGTGGAGTCGAGGAGGATCGAACTCCCGACCTTCGCATTGCGAACGCGACGCTCTCCCAGCTGAGCTACGACCCCACATTTCCATAACGGATTAAAGAGGTAGGAATAATATTATGTATTTTTGAGAAACGCTAGTTCTGCATCGGTTGATTCACGACCTAAAACTTTATTGCGCTGCGGAAATCGCCCAAATTCTTTGATCACACGAAAATGGGCATAGGCATAAGCTAAAAATAATTGATAAATTTGTGTCGTCTCACTCATGGATAAGGAAACCAGCTCCTGATACAAACGTATGGACCTTTCTTGTATATCAGAATTTTCGGCATGGACAAGCGGCATATAAAAAAAGACGCGCTCAATTAATGTTAATGAATGATCCATTTGCTGACGTAATCCCTCTATGCAGAGTGCTTGTGCTTTTTGATCTTGGGAAAATGCTTCGGAAGATCGGCGATGAAGGTAACGTGGAAATTGATCTAGCAAAATAATCAGTGCTAAGCGTCCGCGCGCCGTTTTAGACCATTCATTTAACTCTCCTACAGCAGCGGCTTCAAATTCCTTATTAAAAAGTTGCACAACTTGTTTTTTTATTGATTCGTTTTCACCAAACCATAAGGTAGTACGCTCACTTGTTGGCAAGTCAGCAGACCCTAAATTACCAAACCAATAATTTAACAGTTCATGAATTTTATCTGGCATAGATACCTCATGAGTGCTGCTTTTGGGGTTGTGCATTAGTTACAGAATAACATATTTGCGCTTATTTCATTTTAGTACAATCTCACCTCATTCTTTAAAAAATATTACTAACTAACTGATATTAATAAAAAAATAATTCGCGCCGGTAACTATTTTAGCCTTTTATGATAATAGGCGTCCCAACAGGCACTTGATCAAATAACTCAATAATTTGATCATTTCGCATACGTATGCACCCTCGCGAACCAGGCCTACCCAGCACCACATCATCTGGGGTGCCGTGAATGTACACATAGCGTTGCATGGTATCGACTGCACCTAAACGATTTTTATTTATTTCTAAACCGCTTAGCCACATGATGCGCGTTAAAATCCAATCTCTATTAGGAAACTTATTTCTGTAAGCCTCATTAAAAATCTCCCCCGTCGGTCTACGCCCTACAAAAACAGTATTGGGTAGACAGCCGCTACCAATTTTAGCCCTAACAATATGCAGCCCGCGCGGGGTTTGTTCACTTCCTTTTAACTCCCCTACACCTTTTTTGGCAGTAGAAATCATGTAAATGCGCAGGCATTTTTCATCCTCATAGACCGACATTTTTTGTGTCGCAACATCTACTTCTAATCTAATCATTGCTAACATTTTCCTTTTAAAAATAAGATTTTATTCTAGCAAATATTTTAATTGATCTATCGATAATACTTTTGCCACTAAAACTTTCAAAAAACGCTTTTAAAAAAGCAGCAAAGAGATCAAAGTAAGCTAGCGTAAAAGTCCCAATTTACATATGATGCTAAACAGTTAACTCAAACAAAATCGGCGGAGGCTTAGGCGTTTTTATGAAAATATTAATGTGTCCACCTGATTATTTTAATGTGGAATATCAAATTAATCCCTGGATGAATCTTAATGAAAGCATTGATCATGCTAAAGCGCGTAAGCAATGGGAAACGCTTTATCAAACACTGATTAACTGTGACGCCGAAGTTTCTTTACTTAAGCCTGTTGAAGGTTTACCGGATATGGTTTTTACAGCGAATCCAGGTTTACTTTATCAAGACAGCTTTATTCTTTCTCATTTTAAACATGCTGTGAGACAAAATGAAGTCGTCCATCTTAAAGCGTGGTTGACAGATGCAGGTTTTAACATTGCAAATCCAGATGATTTTGCAAGTACGCCTTTTTTTGAAGGCGGTGGCGATGGGCTTATTGCAGGTGAAACATTATTTGCGGGTTACGGCTTCAGAAGTGATAAGCAGTTTTATGAACAAGCATCTTATTTGGATCAAAATAAATTAGTTTATTGTCAGTTAATCAATCCGCGTTTTTATCATTTAGACACTTGTTTTTGTCCTATAAATGAAGATTTAGCACTTTGGTATCCAGGCGCTTTTGATGAGGAAACTCAAAAAAGAATGGCTGCAAAAATAGAATTGTTAGATGTGGGTGAAGAAGAAGCTTATCACTTTGCCTGCAATGCAGTCGTCGTTAATAATCATGTTATTCTGCCAGGCGCTTGCCCCAAAACAAAAACACTGTTAGAAAAACGCGGTTTTGAAGTATCTGTTTGTGAAATGAGTGAATTTCTAAAAGCCGGCGGTGCTTGCAAATGCATGACACTAAGGCTTGATTAATTTTCTTACGTATCTATTTGGCTTGCTCAGGATTTTTTTATGAATTCAAAACAAAATGATCTCTTTGTTAATCAAATGTGGGATGACAGCATTATTCCCACGCTCATGGAATACATCAAAATACCCAACAAATCGCCGCTCTTTGATCCTGATTGGCGCACAAAAGGTTATATGGATGACGCGGTCCAACTGCTTGCAAATTGGAGTAAAACGCACGCTATACCCAACATGCAATTGGAGATTGTTCAACTTGAAAATAGAACGCCGGTTATTTTTATTGAAGTTCCCGGCAACAATGATGACACTGTTTTGCTCTACGGCCATTTAGACAAACAACCTGAAATGACAGGTTGGGATGCCGACTTGCATCCCTGGAAACCCGTTTTGCGTAATGAGAAACTTTACGGGCGTGGTGCTGCGGATGATGGTTATGCGCTTTTTGCATCACTTACTGCAATCAAATCTCTACACGAGCAAGGCTTGCCGCATGCACGTTGCGTTATTTTAATTGAAGCCTGTGAAGAAAGCGGTAGCTTCGATCTCCCTTATTATATTCAGCATTTAGAAAATCGTATTGGTAAACCCAGTTTAGTTATTTGCTTAGATTCCGGTTGTGGTAATTACGATCAGCTTTGGGTCACTACTTCATTGCGCGGCATGGTCGGTGGCGTATTAAAAATTGAAGTATTAAGCCAGGGCATACATTCAGGGATAGGCAGCGGCATTGTTCCTTCTTGTTTTCGAGTCTTACGTCAACTCATTAATCGAATTGAAAATGAAAAGACAGGTGATGTGTTATTAGAAAACCTGCAAGTGGCTATCCCTACACAACGTGAACAACAAGCAGAGCGTGCTGCAAATGTTTTAGGGGAAGCGGTTTATAAAGATTTGCATTTTCTTCCCCATGTTAAACCCGAATCTACCCATGTACCGGAATTATTGTTGAGACAAACCTGGAAACCAGCGCTCTCTGTTATTGGTATAGAAGGTATCCCTACCATAGAAAATGCCGGCAATGTCACTCTTCCTCAACTTTCTGTTAAATTATCTATGCGTCTTGCGCCCACTTCTGATGCCAGTGAAGCCTTACATATTTTAAAAACGAGATTAGAAGAAAATCCACCACATAATGTTAACATCACTTTTACGGTGAATGAGGCAGCAAACGGCTGGAATGCACCCGCTGAAGAAGCTTGGTTACTGAAAGCAACAGAAGAAGCTTCCCAAGCTTATTTTGGTCGAGAAGCCATTTGCATGGGTGAAGGTGGAAGCATCCCTTTCATCGGTATGTTAGGTGAAAAATTTCCTCAAGCGCAATTTCTTATTACGGGTGTGTTAGGGCCAGAATCAAATGCGCATGGCCCCAATGAGTTTTTACATTTGCCTACCGGTAAAAAACTCACGGCTTGTGTTGCACATATCATTGCACAACATTATACAAAAAATTAATTGTAAATAATGTGGGAAAACGAAGAGCGCGGCTTTGTTTGGTACTAGAAGAAATTTCTGGTTTGATAATGTAATAGAAAATTTTCAACTTCCATTGCTTGTAATGGTTTTGAAAAATAAAAACCTTGAACTTCATGACAGGCATGCGCAAGTAATTTTTGGAATTGATGAAAAGTTTCTACGCCTTCCGCTAAAACCCGCAACTCCAAACTAACGGCCAGCATAATAATAGCTTGAACGATGGCTGCATCTCTCTTATTCGTACTAATATTTTCAATAAAGGTTTTATCAATTTTAATTCTATTCAGTGGAATTCTTTTCAAATAACTAATACTCGCAAAACCGGTACCAAAATCATCTAACGCAATTTGCACACCCAATTGATTAAGCGTTTCAATTTTATGTATGACAGCTTCATCATGATCATGAATAATCATATTTTCATTCAGTTCTAACTCTAAAAAAGAAGGATGAAGATTTAACTCATGCAAGGTATTTTTGATATAAGCAATAAAATTTCTTTGTTTAAATTGCTCGCTTGATACATTGATTGCGACTCTTAAAGAATGCAATCCTTTATTCTGCCAGATTTTCATTTGTTGGCAGGCCGTTTTTAAAATCCAGTTACCTAAGTCAACGATAAACCCAGATTTTTCAGCGAGTGGAATAAATTGATGTGGGAGTAGCATGCCTTGTTGCGGATGCTTCCAACGAATTAGCACTTCAACACCATCAAATTTTGAAATGCCTATATTATATTCGGGTTGATAATAGAGAATGAATTCTTGGTTAGCAATTGCTTTTGAAAAATCAGTTAATAGTCTCTCTTCAGACAAACGCAACATACGTATCGTGGCCTTTCCTAGAGTAAAAATTTTAAAATATCGTATTTTTATTATAGGTCATTTTTTAGACAAAATGAGGGCTTTCAGTAAAAAATATAGCTTGCCACATTAAATTTAACTTAATGAATAATATAAAAAAACCCGATGAATCGGGTTTTTTGAGGAATTTTTGAGAAGAAAAAGTTAATAATCATCATCGCCCGTAGCAGTGTCAGGTGTGGCTTTATCCGTTGGGGCGCTAGGATTTGTAGGATTAGGATTATTCATGCCACTGCCATCTGTCATGGTATTGCTTGAATTAGCATCAGGGGTTGTCATACCAGTCGCGCCTGTATCGGGGGCACTCGTGCCACTAGAGCCCGCATCAGGTGCGCCATTCATGTCATTTGTCCCTGCTGAAGGAGGATTTGTCATACCATTTGACCCTGCATCTGGTGCGCCATTTAGGCCAGTGGACGGGGTTCCCGGCGTAACCGCTTCAGCTGCAGCAATATTTTGGGTAGAGTCATTCTCTGCAAGCATTTGATTGGCCATTTCATCATCAGCCATCGCTGGTGTGATACAAGCGAAAGACGTCGCTAATAAAGTCGACATGGCCAATATCACGAATGATTTTATATTCATTTAAATTCTCCTTTTAAAATTAACCATAGGGATATAATTTAATCCTAAACTTACGGATTTTCTATTCTTTTTGGATAAAAACCAGCTTATTAAATAAAGTGTTTTTAGCCGGGAATACTTATATCATTAGCTATGCCTGCTACCATTGTCTAAAAAATACTCAGTTATCCCTTACTAAATGATTTTTAGTTGATTGACTTAAGGTCAGTGGTTTTGTTATAAAAGGTTTTCCAAATTTGAGACACCGGGTCTTATTTTATTACTGGGTCTTCATTTAGAATATAAATAACGAGAATTAGCTAGAGAGTGTTCACCTAAGTATATCTAAAAATTTCAGATTTATGGTGTTCAGCGAATCATTAAAACATTAAGCTCTTCAAAAATAAAAGACTTGCGGAACTCGGTATTGATGCCAGTTATCCTCTATTAATAAGCTAGGCTTTAATGATTTCTCTAAATGATAATAGTGAATTGGTATTAACTTAATTGAAGGAAACCATTCAGATGCCCAATAACGTTAACGCGAGGTTTTCCTTTTTCAAATCAGTTTATCCTTGGGTTATTGTTTTATGTGGTATGCTTTTTTACTGCTACAACTATTTTCTTCGCGTTTCTCCTAGTGTCATGCAAAGTGAACTCACGCATGCTTTCCATATTAATGCTTATGAATTTGGTACCTTAGCTGCTTTTTATTATTATGCCTACACCCCTATGCAAGTTCCCGCTGGCATGATTTATGACAAATTTGGTGTGCGTCTTGTCCTTTGTGCTGCTTGCTTACTTGCAAGTTTAGGTTTAAGTGTTTTTATTCTAGCTGATAATTTTGCGCTTGCTGGTTGTGGACGATTTATGATTGGGCTAGGCACTGCCTTCTCTTACATTGGCACTTTAAAACTGGCTTCACTATGGTTACCGCCCAATCGTTTTGCAACGGTTGCTGGTATGGCTACTGCATTAGGCATGACTTCTGGCGCATTAGCACAAACGTATTTGATTAAAATGATACATCTGATTGGCTATCAACAAGCATTACACACCGCCTTAATTTCGGGCTTAGTGCTAAGTGTTTTGATTATCCTTCTCGTGAGAAACAAGCCACAAGATCTTTCACCCTCCAGTGAACTCAATAATCCAATGGATATGAAGCAACTATTACAAGCCTTTAAACTTATTTTTTCAAATCCTCAAATGTGGTTGATAGGTATCATTGGTTGTTTGCTTTATCTGCCTTCTTCTGTGTTCTTGGATTTGTGGGGCATCCCTTATTTAAAAGCAGTCTACCATCTCACACCTTCGGAAGCGGTCGCCATTTCTAGCTATACTTTTTATGGTTGGATTATTTCAGGGCCTATCATTGGTGCCTTCTCCGATAAAATAGGCAAACGACGCTTACCCCTCATTATCATTGGATTTTTTGCAGCGCTATTGCTGTGTATTGTTTTTTACGCACCCGGCTTGCATCTTTCTCAACTTTATTTCATCTTTTTTTCCATTGGCTTTTGCTGCGGCGCCCACCCGCTGTGTTTTGTTTTGGGCAAAGAAAGCAACCCTATTCAAATTTCTGGAACAGCCATTGCTGTAACCAATATGCTTATCATGGCAGGCGGTGCTATCTTCCAACCTATTGTGGGCAAATTACTTGATTTGCACAGCGCAGCAAATCCTTTAGGTGCAAATGGTTTACCTATTTATAATTCAAGTGATTATACATTTGCATTAAGTTTAATTCCGCTGGGCGTAGTCTTAGGTATTTTTCTTTCTCTGTTTTTAAAAGAAACCTATGGTGCTATTCAGGTAAAAGAATCCGAAGAAAAACTATTTCGCAGCCCTGCTCCTTCCCCTGCAAAATTGCGCACTGAAACTATCAATTAATCTCTAAAAGAATGGATAGTGTTTATCTATCCATTCTTTTTTATCACTTCTTTAAATTAATCACTTAAAATCAAATTGCTTGAGAGTAAATCTGGCAATGACAAAACCGCTATCTTTTCTTTAATTTCAGCATCAGGTATTATGAAGGATGGGCATAACAATAAATAATAGTAAGGAAAAATTTATGGCTCATTCAAAATCTCGTAAGGTATTTTTTATAGCAGCTTGTTTTTTGATTATGAGTGATAAAACCCTGGCAGATGCTTCACAAATAGGTCCCATCAATGTACAAAATATGCAATTAAATTGCAATCTCAATTACACGGGCAATTACACTTTAACGGATAATATCTCTGGACCTTATAGTACAAGTATCAGAGCATGGGAAACAAATTACACTCAAACGGCGAATTCAGAAATTAGATGTCCTAACGGGTATATTTTAGTGGGATTGATAGATTGGCTTCACTCAGATTCAGGGGGCGGTCATGTCATGTCAGATATCAGAGGATATTGTCAACAACTCACGGTCTCGTGTAGCTGGCAATAAGCATTTTAGACTTACACTCATGTCAATTAATCTCTAAAAGAATGGATATTTTTTCTAGCCATTCTTTTTTTATCACTTCTTTAAAATTAGTCATTTGAATCATTTTCTAAACTGTCTACTGTCTGCAAAAATGTCACATGCATTTTATTATGCACTTGCAATTCATCTGTAGCTCGCTAGAATAAGCCGCCAGAATAATAAATTTTTAACTGTATTTCACGCCCCTTATTTAAAAGGAATTTCATGCCACGTCCTAACCTCACCGATAAAGTTTTTGCGCTTATTGTTAGACAATCCGATGCTGAGCATGATGAAAATTTATTACACTTGGCTTTTTTAATTAATTTATCAAAGCAAATTGATGCTTATAATAAGAATACTAATTCAAATAATAATCTTAGTGATTTGCCTATTGATTTAAATACGCCAAAACGTGGGAGTTTTGGTTATGTAAACTTACTTGAATATGCAACTAGAGATGGCAGTGCCGCTTTTTTTAAAATGCTCTTCAACTATTTAATTGAATGTAATTTAGCAAATGAAGCGAAAAGATTTGTTAATGTTACAGCCTGGGGAGGAGCGCTAGCTGAAGCTTGGCATGCAAAATCAGGCTGTGAAAATGAAAATTTTAATACCTTATTACACGGTTACCATCAACATAAAGAGATCTTTCAAAAACCTCGATCATTAGAAGAATTTAATCGTGGAGGAGGAAATTATTCTATAGGTGAAAACGGTAAACCTAAAAGACTTTTTTGGGCAGAATTTGATAGGCCTTACGATGATTTAACCTTAGCCCTATTAAGTTTATTAAAAAGAGAAATAGTGCCGCACAAATTTCACACATTATCTTTTGAGTATTTTAAATTATTATTAATTCATGGCGCTGAACCGGATGTTATTTTTTTTGTGCACAAGAAAGAATACACCTTAACCCAATGGATACAAGAAGAAAAAACCATCACCGAACAAGAAAAGGAAATTTTTCTAAAAAGTTTAGAGTGTGCTCAGATGATCAATAAAGCCTATCAAGATTTCAAAATGGATCATTCACAACAGGAAATTCAAGCCAGTATTAAATTAGCATATTCACTCGATAAAGATTATCTCAATCTTTATTTAGAAAATAGTAGCCTGTTAAACAGAGATACCCACTTTATTTCCCTGGTCAAAGACGTTTCGAATTTGCAAATCCCATCAACAGTTTCTCTGCTTGTTCGCAGTCAAAGTGGAAATCTTTACGCATCAAATAAAACAGCATTCATGGAAGATCAAGCTAAGCCTATTAATAATTTCAAGTGTAAATAAAAATTAATTTATATGATGACTAACTTATTCGCGAGAAAGAAGAAACGTCCCGCTCATTTTTAGCAGAAGTGTCGGTTTCAGGTTTCACTTTATTAAAATAATTAAACATACCCATGCTCGCAAGCAGCGTGGTATTGGCATATAACTTAAACCGGCTTGGCGTATTTAATTCTGGGATAGTTAATTCAAACAGCTTTGCTTGTTGATTATCTTGAATCTCATTCGGCTGAATTTGCTCCCACTCCGCATCCTCTTGTTCGCTTAATGCCTCTTGATTTTCAGCATTTTCAGTTGCTATTTTTTCTTGGTAATAATTTTCATCAACAGAAAATTGTTGCCATTCTTCGCCATTAATAATAACTTGCACTTCATCGCCATTGATTTCCTGGCTTAACACAACACCATGCTGTTTCAAAAAAGCTGCTTTGTCCGGATAATCCCGTTTAATATTGAGTTGTATTTTTTCGCAACCCAAGGCACTCCCCGTTGCTAAAATATGTTTGATGAAGTGATAAACATAATACCCACAAGAAAAATCGTCTTTTTGTATGTCATAACTATGATAATTACCGAGAGGATACGTAAAACTAGCTTGAGCAATGTCATTTAATTTATCGTATTTTTGAGCCAATTTATCTGGATAAAATAACCACGGCACCCAACTTTGCGAGTCGTGCACATGAATAGATTTTTCTGATAAATTAATTTCCAGCAACACAGCATGGGCACGCTTAGCTAAGGCAATCTCTACCGGTACCCGACAATAACCGCGACAAAAACGATAAGGAATAAGTAAAGTGCAATCATGCTGCGTATTTTTTTCATAGAAATTTTTAATTACATCCATGACAAAGGGAAGTTCCGCTTCATTATCTAAACTCTCTGCATCTTTAGACATAGGATAAATCATAAATGCTTTTCCATGACTATGAATGCGATATGGCAAAGTTATTTCTTGGTCAGACGTCCCGTCATCACGCTTAGCCATTAATTGTATGAGTAATTGATTTAATTCTGTCGGTGTTAAACGAAATGACATAAATTCCCCTGAAAAACCATTCCAAAAAAAATATTATTATTGTTAGAAAAGAGAGTTAAGTTGATTTATTTTAATTTCATACCCATTCTTTAGGCGGCAAAAACGTTTTGTATAATTTTTCTTCTGGCGTATTCGCTGCGGGCTGCCAATTATATTGCCAGACTACCAAAGGCGGCAAGGACATTAAAATAGATTCCGTTCGGCCATTCGATTGCAAGCCAAACAAAGTGCCTCTATCATATAATAAATTAAATTCCACATAACGACCGCGCCTATAAAGCTGAAAATCACGTTCTTTTTGTCCGTACTGACATGTTTTACGTCGCAACATAATCGGTTGATACGCTTTTAGATAATGCTCACCTACACTACGTATAAAACGAAAAGATTTCTCAAAACCCCAATCGTTTAAATCATCAAAAAATAAGCCGCCTATACCGCGCTGCTCATCTCTATGTTTAAGATAAAAATAATCATCAGCCCATTTTTTATAAGTGGGATACACGTCTGCACCAAAAGGCTCACAAGCATTTTTTGCCATTTGATGCCAATGCACACAATCTTCAACAAACCCATAATAAGGCGTTAAATCAAATCCACCTCCAAACCACCAGAAAGGCAATTGCGCTTCCTTCTCAACAACAATGAAACGTAAATTAAAATGCGAAGTAGGAACATAAGGATTAAGTGGATGAATGACAACAGATACTCCCAATGCACGAAAAGAAGCGTTGGCCAATTCGGGTCTTTTTAATGTCGCCGCTTGAGGAAGTTGTTGGCCATGAATATGGGAAAAATTAACCCCCGCTTTTTCAATGACGCTTGAACCGACTAACACGCGACTAACGCCCCCGCCTTTATCTTTATATTGCCAGGGGTCTTCTATAAATTGATGTTTATCTTCTTCTTGTTCTGCTACAAAATGACAAATACGATTTTGTAAATCCCTAAGATACGTTTGAACTGCGTCCACTGCCTCTGCAACATCAATTGTTTCAATTTGATTAAAAGCCTTCTTCATTATCTAATTCAATCCACAGTGCATTAAAAACCGCAAAACTACAGGCAAAAGCCGTACCTAAAATCCAAGCAAAATACCACATGCATACTCTCCTCTGATAACGATGACATTAATAAGGGCTGTGGTGATTACTATCTTCTATCATGTCCCTGCTCACTTTGCCGCGCAAAGCATAATATACCCATGAGGTGTAAAACAAAATAAGTGGTAAGAAAATAATAACGGCAAAGAGCATCGTTAAAAGGGTTAAGCGACTCGATGAAGCATCCCATATTAATAAACTCGATGACAAATGAGTGGATGAGGGCAAAATAAAAGGAAACATACTGACGCCTACCGTCGCAATCACGCCTATGATGCTTAAAGCGCTACTGACAAAAGCAAGCTTGCTATTGCCAAAACTTGCTAAACATAACACCCCCAATGCCCCTAAAAAACCTAAGGAAGGCACGGCTAACAAAATAGGATAATGCGCATAATTATTAAGCCAAGCGCCCATTTGTGTGATGACAATCTTATTAAGCGGATTAGAAAAACCAGCTGGATCAACGCCGCTTAAGATTTGATAGCCTTTTAAACCTTGCGCAACCCATAAGCCACCGCCGGCAAATAAAAATATAAAACACAGTGCTGCTCTTTTAGCACTGCGAATAGCACGTTCACGAATGGGACGCGATGTTTTCATAGCCAGGTATAAACCGCCATGCATCACTAAAAGCGCAAGACTGGTTAAGCCACACCACAAAGCAAATGGATTAAAAAAATCAAAAAAATTGCCGTCATAAAAAAGACGTAAAGCATTATCAAAATGAAAAGGCGCGCCGGTTAATACACTTCCCATTAAAATACCAAAAATAAGCGCAGGACAAATACCGCCACAAATAAAAACCACCCAATCCCAGACTCTGCGCCATATCCAGTTAGATAATTTATTTCTATATTTAAAACTAACGGGCCGTGAAATGCCCATTGTTAACAACAACAAAAGAATTAGAAAATAGTAACCCGAAAAAGCAACAGCATAGACAAAAGGCCACGCTGCAAATAAAGCACCCGCTCCTAATATGATCCAAACTTGATTGCCTTCCCAAAAAGGGCCTATCGAACCTAAGACAATACGACGTTCCACTTCATCACGCGTCACAAAAGGTAAAAGTGTTGCCACACCAAAATCAAAACCATCTGTAACGGCAAAACCCATTAACAGAACACCGATTAACGCCCACCAAATCAGTCTTAGTATTTCTATACTTAGCATGTCACTCCCCTTTCCAAGGTTAGAAATGTCAAAAGAGTTTAGCCATTTTGACTAAGTTCTTTTTTCGTGGCTTGAATACTGAAATCATCTGGACTAAACAAACCTTCCGGACTGATGCGAATATATTTCACCATCAAATACACTTCGACTATAGCGAGCAAGGTATAAAATAAAACAAAACCGCCAATTGAAATCCATAAGTTTGAAGCGCTCAACATAGAAGCACCCATAAACGTTGGCAACAAGCCATCCACCACCCACGGTTGCCGACCATATTCCGCCACGACCCAACCTAATTCAGCAGCTACCCAGGGCAAGGGCAAACTCAAAAAAGCCACCCAAAGAAACCATCTATTTCTTGAAACGCGACGGCGGAATGCCAAATAAAAAGCAACGCCAAACAAGGCAATAAAATAAAAACCCAAAGCCACCATGATACGAAACGTCCAAAAAAGCGTGAAAACATCCGGGACCGTATCCCAAGCTGCTTTCTCAATTTGAGCAGGCGTCACACTCAGCACATCATCACTGTATTTTTTTAATAAAAAGCCATAGCCAATATTTTCTTGATTTGCGTTTAAAATACCTTCTGCATGTTGATCATTGGGATCGAGTTGTAACGTAGTCAGGGCACTATACGCTTGCATGCCGCTAATGATTCTATGGCGCGCTTCATCGACTAAATCGATAATGCCATACACCGGTTCGCTGATAGAGCGCGTGGCAATCAAGCCTAAAAGATAAGGTATTTTTACCGCATATTTAGTCGTGTGTTCATTACGATCTGGCATACCAATCACAGTAAGAGGCGCCGGCGCAGGTTCTGTTTCCCACATGCCTTCGATCGCGGCAATTTTCATTTTTTGATTGAGCCCTGTCAAATAACCACTTTCATCGCCTAAAACCACCACGCAAAGTGCCGAAGCCAAACCAAACGCCGCGGCAACCGTCATAGAACGTTTTGCAAACGCCATGTTGCGGCCTTTCAGCATAAAATAAGCACTGATAGATAAAACAAAAACAGATCCGGTAACATAACCTGCGCTTATGGTATGCACAAATTTTGCTTGAGCCACTTCATTGAAAATCACACTATAAAAATCAGTTAATTCCATACGCATAGTGTGAAAATTAAACTGCGCACCGACTGGATGCTGCATCCAAGCATTGGCAATTAAAATCCAGAGAGCAGAAAAACTCGCGCCTAAGGCCAGCAAATAAGTGACAAGTAAATGCGCCATTTTAGAAATGCGGTCCCAGCCAAAAAAGAAAATGCCTATGAATGTTGCTTCTAAAAAGAACGCCATTAAACCTTCGAGCGCAAGTGGAGCACCAAACACATCTCCCACAAAATGCGAGTAATAAGCCCAATTCGTGCCAAATTGAAATTCTAAGGTGATGCCGGTGGCTACGCCCATCGCCACATTAATCCCAAATAACAAGCCCCAATATTGTGTCATTGTGCGCCAAATAGGCCGATTGGTAATAAAGTAAACGGTTTCCATGATGCCCAAGATATTGGACAAACCTAGCGTAAGGGGGACAAAGAGAAAATGATAAAGCGCAGTCATGCCAAATTGTAAGCGCGAGAGAGCAACGACATCGCTTGCAGGCAACATATTAAAATCCTCTTGAAGGATATAACGATAAGCAAGAAATGCGTATATAATACGCCACAATTTCTAACTATTCACCTTAAGTTACCACACATTATCAGGAGACTTTTAAATGACCTCCCTCAATTCTTTCAATACGCTTAGCCAACTCGCTGTTAATGGCAAAAATTATGCCTACTTTAGTTTGCCCGCTTTAGCCCAGTGCGGTTTAGGTGAATTAGCTCGCTTACCTTATTCACTCAAAATTCTTTTAGAAAATTTATTACGCCATGAAGACAATGACACGGTGACACCTGCAGATATTCATGCGTTAAAAGATTGGCTTAAAACCAAAAAATCCGAACGTGAAATTGCTTATCGACCTGCGCGCGTACTCATGCAAGATTTTACCGGCGTCCCCGCGATTGTAGATCTAAGTGCTATGCGTGATGCGATAAAAAAAATGGGTGGCGACCCTGCACAAATTAATCCCCTCTCCCCTGTTGATTTAGTGATTGATCATTCTATTCAAGTTGATGCTTATGCCACATCGCAAGCCATAGCTATTAATACGCAAAAAGAAATGGAAAGAAACCAAGAACGTTATTCTTTTTTACGCTGGGGCCAACAAGCGTTTGAAAATTTTCAAGTGGTGCCACCAGAAACAGGGATTTGTCATCAGGTTAATTTAGAATTTTTAGCAAAAACCGTTTGGCAGCATCACAAAGAAGGTTATGACTTTGCTTATCCAGATACGCTGGTTGGGACAGATAGTCATACAACTATGATTAATGGTTTAGGTGTTTTAGGCTGGGGCGTAGGCGGGATTGAAGCGGAAGCCGCCATGTTAGGTCAGCCTATTTCTATGCTGATACCAGAAGTGATAGGCGTTAAATTAACCGGAACATTACGTGAAGGCGTCACCGCAACAGATATGGTTTTAACCCTCACCCAATTGTTACGTAAAAAAGGTGTGGTTGGAAAATTTGTAGAATATTTTGGCGCAGGCCTTTCTCAATTACCGGTCGCTGACCGAGCAACCATTGCCAATATGGCCCCTGAATATGGCGCAACCTGTGGGTTTTTCCCTATTGATGAAGCCACACTCAGTTATTTGCGTTTAACAGGACGAGACGAACAAACCATTGCCTTAGTTGCCGCGTATGCTAAAGCGCAAGGCTTATGGCATGAAGCTGATGCCGAACCTTGTTTTACAGATACCGTGGAATTGGATTTAACAACTGTTGTCTCTAGTCTTGCCGGACCTAAACGCCCACAAGATAAAGTCGAACTAGGACAATTAAAAACATCTTTCAATCAGTTCTTACAAGACGCTAAACGTGATAATGAAAAAGAGACTGCTTTTACGACCCAAGAAGGTTTGCCTTTACATCATGGCGATGTGGTTATTGCAGCCATCACCAGTTGCACCAATACGTCCAATCCCAGTGTTCTAATGGCTGCTGGTTTAGTGGCTAAAAAAGCAGTAGAAAAAGGTTTACAACGCAAACCCTGGGTTAAATCTTCTTTAGCGCCTGGCTCACAAGTTGTCACCAATTATTTAAAAGCAGCGGGTTTACAAACGTATTTAGATCAAATTGGTTTTGATTTAGTGGGATATGGCTGCACAACCTGTATTGGTAATTCCGGCCCGCTTCCTGAGAGTATTGCTAAAACCATCACGGACAATGATTTAATGATGTCAGCGGTTTTATCGGGTAACCGCAATTTTGAAGGACGCATTCATCCCAATGTTAAAGCCAATTGGCTAGCTTCTCCGCCTTTAGTCGTCGCTTTTGCGTTAGCAGGGACGACACAGATTGATCTCACCCATGAACCCGTAGGACATAACTCACAGAACGAACCCGTTTATCTCAAAGATATTTGGCCTACGAATGCAGAAGTCGCAGAAGCCGTTGCCAACGTCAACAGCACCATGTTTAGTACACAATATGCCGATGTGTTTGTAGGCAGCAAAGCTTGGCAATCTTTAGAAGTGCCCGCAGGTGAAACGTATCAGTGGCAAATGGATTCAACGTATATTCAACATCCGCCGTTTTTTTCTGATATGCAAAAAGAACCGCAGCCCATCACAGACATTCTAAATGCTCGCTTACTGGCCTTATTAGGAGATAGCATTACTACCGATCATATTTCGCCTGCTGGCACCATTAAAGCCGATAGCCCAGCTGGCAAATATTTACAAGCGCAAGGCGTCTCCGTTAAAGATTTTAATTCGTATGGTGCACGACGTGGCAATCATGAAGTGATGATGCGTGGGACGTTTGCCAATATTCGTATCAAAAATGAAATGGTCCCAGGCATAGAAGGCGGTATGACACGGCATTATCCTAGCGGAGAAGTCATGTCCATTTATGATGCGGCCATGCGTTATCAAGCAGAACAGGTTGCGCTCATTATCATTGCTGGCAAAGAATATGGCACGGGATCGTCGCGAGATTGGGCGGCAAAAGGACCCAAACTACAAGGGGTACGCGCAGTCATTGCAGAGAGTTTTGAACGCATTCATCGTTCAAATTTAATTGGCATGGGCATTTTACCACTGCAATTTCAAAATGGTGTCACAAGACAAAGTTTGCAGTTGGATGGCACGGAAAAAATAACTATTGCTAATTTAAATGTCGCACTCGCAAAACCTGGCAGCGAAATTCTAGTAGAAATTGAATTTGCTGATGGCAGTAAACAATCAGTGAAAGTATTGAGTCGTATCGATACGCAAAATGAAATTGAATATTTTAAACATGGTGGAATTTTGCAATATGTTTTGAGAAATATGTTGAAGAATACTTAATCGTCTCGCACAAGCGATGTCATGCCAGTGTAAAAATTAATGTTCAGCTGGCATGACATCATACTTTTAATCTCTAAACCGCTTTAATGTCACCTCAATATTTTTTTCAAGAAATATAATAATCTGATTGATAATATCGTTATCTATATTTTTATCCATTAAAAACTTTTTTTCCTCTTGTGCATATTTCAAAATTGACTCGGCATGTTGGTGAATTAATTTTTTTAAAGTAATATATCGATAATTAATATTCTTGCAGAGTTGCTCCCAATGCCGTGGGAATACTTCATCTGCTGAATATTTATTCCCTATTTTCATCGCCATTTTTTGTGTTAAGTGCGAGTAAACTCGCGTGCAAACCATATCATAAAATGGCGATAATCGAATATTTTGTTGCGCGTAATGAAGCAAGGAAAAGTTTTTAGCATGCGCATCCATGTTGCCAATCAAATAATTAAATACTAAAGCAGAAGCAAGTAGATTACGATCAATGGCAGGCTGAGCCGTATTTGTTAACAATTCAAAACAATCAATAAACCCTGGACCCCCTTCATTTTGATATTTTCGCGGTGTTACTATCCCCAACGCTTGACAAAAATCTTCTTGATGAATACGTTCTACTTCTGCATGATGAATGCGTCTATCATATCGTTCAATTAATAAAAACGAGATATCTTTAATTTGTTTCAATTCTATATTGGGTATGGGCAAGCCTAATCTTTTAGCAATACGCAAACAAAAATATTCATTCTCAGCTATTCCATGTAGTAATTGCGTTGAAGGTTTTAAGATGTGAGTGGTGGGACAACCATTTTCAGCTAATGCAATTTTATTATCTAGAACGCAAACTGCTGCTTTATCCTGTACACCTGCCAACGATAATCGTAAACCATCCACATCCATGAATAATGGTTTTTTAGGTAAATCTTTTATATGTTGATACAATTCCTCATCACTAATTATTTTGGCGGTTAGTGGAAAGGAATGATGGATTTCAACGGGTTCATTGAGTGAGTGACAAGAAATCGCACCTGCGCAATCATAACCAATCGCTTTTAATAAAGCGAAATTGTTATGACTGCTTATTCCATATCGTTTGCCTAATACCATTTTCGCAGCTTCACTTTCTGGCAATAAACCACCAAAATAGGCTTCCGTTTGAATTTCATTATAGGGTTCTTCACGAATCGGCATGTGCATAGAAATCATTTGTTTCGCATGATCACTGTACGTAAATTTCATTTTTCCATTGCTTAATTGTTCCAAAATACCAATGGGCTCCCCATTTAATCGTATGGATAATTGATTTTTCATTGCTATTGCTCTTCAAAAGGGATCAAGGCTTCGAATTTAATGCCAAGCATTAGGGCGACTAATAATGCTTTTTCAAGCTGACAGGTGGGTTTACCTTTTTCTAATTCACGAATAAATCGCTCGCCCACGCCCGAAGCCGCAGCAAGCCCTGCTTGGGTGAGATTCATTTTTTTTCGCGTTGCTCTAATAAGTTTTCCAAATTCTATAGCTGTTTTAATTCTCATAGATTCTCACTTTCTATATCGTCCCTACCGGGATGTTTTTATTAGTATAACCTATTTTCGAGAAATAAAAGTCCCGAACGGGATGTTTTTTGTATTTTTTGGGAACCAGAGAGGGAAACATCCCGATCGGGACTTTTTTTGTTTTACAGCCTGCTAGTGAAGGTGGACACAAAACAAAGCTTGCAATTAAATGGCACGGAAAAAATGTCAATTATCGATTTAACAGCGGGACGTGTTAAGAAATATATTGAAGAAAGGAACAAGAACATTTTTAAGGACAAATATACAAAAAGACTAATGCGCCTTTAATGTTTAAAGGCGCCGACTTAAAAAATAGAATGCTTCTTAAAAGTTATTTTTGTCTAGGCGTTTGAGGCCCTGCTACTGGAGTCGTAGGTTCTTCTGGCTCGTTTCTACTATTCTTTTCCTTTTCTATCTTTTTACCAAGATCATTAAGATATTTACTGGAATATCCCTTTGAAACTTTGGTATTAGGATCTTCTTTATTAAATTCTCGATCCCAAGCTTGAGCAAGTCCTGATGATTTCTTTGATTCAAATTTCCTACCAATTTTTTGTTTGGTTTCTTTAACGTGTGTTTTAACTTTTTCAAATAAACTGCCTATTCCCGATTTCTTTGCTGTAGATGGCCCGTTTGTATATTTTTTTAGTAAATCATTACCGACTTTCGCCAAATCTTTTCTTTGTTCTTCACCCATATTTCTAGCATTAATGGATTTACTATTGTCAGTCGTCGCTATTTTCTCTATAACTGGTCGCACATTATCATTCAAAATCTTTTCTACTTTAATAGAAAAGCTATTACGATAATCGTGATCAGTTTGCAATTTTCGCGACGTTTTAATAGGATCTTTATACCAACTGTCTATAATCTTCTCTATCTCATCGTACGCTTTTTGAATTTTCTTGCGATACTCATTATCAGGAGTCATTTGCCCTTTTTCCATCTTGTCGAGGATATTTTTCAGGGGCCCTTGAACTTGCTTTCTTAATTCCTCTTCATTTTCTACAAAGCTGTTGCCCGCGCTAAATCTCATGTCCGCCACTCCTCTCTAATTTATTTTATAGGTAAATTATAGCACAAATAAGGTGCACAATTTATGAAGAGAAGGTCCGCAAAAGGATAAGATTTTATTGCTATGTTATTATATTTATTACATTTTTATTTATAAGAAAGAGATAGAAACAAAAAAAGCATGGGGGCAAATTTTGAACTATTTTTTATTTAATGAGAAATTTAGCTATCTCTTCTTCCCCGTCGTCTTCTTCGCCGTCGTCCGCTACTTGTCAGCGGGATCCAAAAAACATTTTGAACTATTTTTTGTTTAATGAGAGATTTAGCTGCTCTTCTTCGCCGTCCTCTTTTTCGCCGTCGTCCCGCTGCTTGTCAGCGGGATCCAGGCAACTAAAGCAACGTTTGATATAAAATCACCTCATTCTGAATTAAGTTTCATGAACAAAGCAATAATGTTTTCTGGACCCCGCTGACAAGCAGCGGGACGACGGCGAAGAAGACAAGCCGCAGAATGACGGCGAAGAAGATATAGCAGCAGGACGACGGCGAAGAAGAGATAGCCGCAGGACGATGGGGGAAGAAGACATAGCCGCAGGACGACGGCAGCAGGACATACATACGACAACCCTGCATTTTGAATCCAAACTCAAGGATCAAGCACCACTTTTCCAAGTCGTACCATTCGCTGTGTCTTCAATCAGCACATTCATCTCTGCCAAGGTTTGGCGAATTCTATCAGCTTCTGCCCAGTTTTTTTCTTTACGCGCTTGCTGCCGCTCTGCAATTAATGTTTCAATTTTGGCAGCATCCGTCGTCGCGCCAGGTTGAAAAAATGATTCTACTTCTTCTTGTAATAAACCTAAAATCTGCGCCAAATGTTTAAGCAAAGCAGCATGCTGGGCTGCAAGCGCGACATCTTTTTCACGCAAGCGCTGAATCTCATGCGCTAATTCAAACAGCACCGATAATGCAATAGGCGTATTAAAATCATCATCCATAGCCTCATTAAAAGCTGTTTCAAAAGGACTCTGTTCAATTTTTTCAAGCACAGGCAAAAATCGTAAGGCTGTATATAAACGAGTAAGCGATTGCTTGGCTTGCTGAATTGCATCGGGCGTGTAAATTAAAGGACTGCGATAGTGACTCGCTACCAGAAAATAACGCAATACTTCTTTAGAATGTTCCTTTAATAAATCGCGTATGGTGACAAAATTACCTAAGGATTTAGACATTTTTTCTTTTGCGATTTGTAAGAAACCGCCATGCACCCAAATGTTAGCAAAGGGAGCTGTCTCCGTTGCCCGCGCTTGCGCAATTTCATTTTCATGATGTGGAAAAATAAGATCACGACCGCCACCATGTATATCAAAATGAGAACCTAATAAAGTTCTAGACATTACCACACATTCCGTATGCCACCCTGGTCTACCTTTTCCCCACGGCGAATCCCACCACGGTTCATCTGGTTTAGCTAATTTCCATAACACAAAATCTAGCGGATCACGTTTGACATCGGCAATTTCTACCCGCGCGCCACTTTCTAATTGATCTATATCATGATGAGAAAGACAGCCGTAATCAGGTATGCTACGCACTTCACAATACACATCACCATTGCTGGCAACATAGGCATGACCATTCGTAATCATTTGTGCAATGAGCGTGATCATTTGCGGAATAAAATCCGTTGCGCGCGGCTCTTCATTCGGTGGCAACAAATAAAGCGCAGCAAAATCTTCATGCATAGCTTGCGTAAAACGTTGGGTTAATTGTTTGAAGTCTTCATTATTTTCTGCCGCACGTTTAATAATTTTGTCGTCTATATCGGTAATGTTTCTCACGTAATTGACGTCATAACCTTGGGAACGTAAGTAACGTATCATCACATCCGCAGAAGTATAAGTACGCGCATGCCCCAGATGACAATAATCATACACGGTGACACCGCAAATATAGATGCCCACTTTGCCTGCTTGAATGGCTTGGAATTTTTCTTTTTGTTTGCTCAAGGTATTAAAAATATGCATCATGCTGTTATCTCTTATTTTGCTCGCGCGATCTCTGCGGCTACCATCAATCTTTCTTTAACTTTTTTCTCACCTAATAAAGCGACAATTTGTGCCAGCTCGGGGCCATTTATTTGGCTGGTTAACGCAATACGTAACGGCATAAAAAGTTTTTTGCCGTTAACCCCTAGGGATTGCTTCAGTGAATCTAAAACGGCGGGTAAGGCCATAGGATGCTGATCAAAAGCTTCTGTTGCCGCGACAAAAAAAGTTTCTCCCGCATCGCGCAATATATTTTTTTCAGCCTCATCAAATGAGAGTTCATCACCAAAAAAAATAGCTTGCCAGGTTTCTGCATCGCGTGGAAAGGCCACGTTCGCTTTGACCGTTTCTGCAAATAAGGTTTGCTTATCTGCAGGTGTTTTTTCTTTTAGTGAGGCCCCTAACCATTCCCACACTTCTGTAAGGGTGAGCGCATGCACTGCATTTTTTTGCCAATACATGAGTTGACTTAAATCAAATCGGGCCGGCGATTTACTTAATTTATCTAAATGAAAATGCGTCGCTAAGCGATTAAAATCCAGCAAGTCTTGCGTATCACAAGTATGCCCAAGACGAACTAAATAATTAATAATTGCTTTGGCTAAATAGCCGCGCTCACGCAAATCGTTAATACTAAAACTACCATGCCGTTTAGAAAGTGGCGCGCCATCATCACCTACAATTAAGGACAAATGCCCGTAATGGGGAACAGGCAAATCTAAGGCTTTCAGTATCATGATTTGACGCGGTGTATTAGCCAGATGATCTTCACCTCTCAATACATGCGTTACTTTCATCAGTGCATCATCTATCGCATTGCAGAATAAAAAAGGCGCCGTCCCATCTGCGCGTCGTATAATAAAATCCCCAATATCATCTGTTTTAAATTGCTGCATACCTTTCACGGTATCTAAAAATTCAACCGTGTTATGCGGTGGAACAATGAAACGCCAAGCAGGTTTTTCATTTGCTGCTAAACGCTGATTGATATCCTCTACAGATAATTGACGACATTTACCACTATAACGCGGCGCTTGCCCACGTGATAATTGCAATTTCCTATCCAACATTAAAGTTTGATCACTGCAAAAACAAGGGTAAATTAATTTATTACTTTCCAATTGCGCATAATATTTGGCGTAAATCGCTTGACGTTGTGACTGCCAATACGGGCCATACGGCCCACCCACTTCAGGCCCTTCTCCCCAATTAATATTTAACCAGCGCAAATCTTTTTGCAATAAATCCACGTGTTGTTCTTCAGAACGCGTTGCATCGGTATCTTCTATACGTAAAATAAAAACACCTTCATTCTCTGCTGCATATAAAGCAGCAAATAAAGCAGCGCGTGCATTACCTAAATGTATTTTGCCGGTTGGGCTTGGGGAGAAACGGGTTCTAACAGTCATATGATTTAACCTGCATAATAATTAATTTATATCGCCCACGTGGTATAAAACCACATGGAGGACCAAAGGGGAAGAGCTGCGCCTCCCCCTTTGGTAACCCCATTGCTTTGTCCCGCGGCAAGTCGCGGGGAATAAATTTTAATCTGTATCCATAGATTAGATTTAAATTCTGGTTTAAGTTCGCGCCTCTATCATCAAACGTTTCATTTCACGTACGGCGGTTTCTAAACCAGTGAAGATCGCTTGCGCAATGAGGCCGTGACCAATATTTAGTTCATTGATTTGAGGAATAGCAGCGATGGGTTTTACGTTTTGATAATTCAAACCGTGCCCCGCATTGACAATTAAACCGGCTTGTTCTGCAAATTGAGCTGCTTTTATAATACGACGCAATTCTTTCTCTTTATCTTGTGCCGTTTTAGCCTCTGCGTAAGCACCCGTGTGGATTTCAATGATGGGTGCTTCGCAACGCAATGCGGCTTCTATTTGCTTAATTTCTGGATCAATAAAAAGAGAAACAGCTATCCCCGCATGTTTTAATTGCGTGCAAGCTTCTTCTACTTTTGCTTCTTGGGATAAAATATCTAAACCCCCTTCTGTCGTTAACTCTTCCCGTTTTTCAGGGACAAAACAGCAATAAGTCGGTTTTATTTTTTCCGCATACGCAATCATTGCCTCTGTCACCGCCATTTCAAGATTGAGGCGGGTTAAGAGTAGGCCATGTATCAGTTCTACATCGCGCTCTTGAATATGACGTCTATCTTCGCGCAAATGAACAGTAATTCCATCCGCGCCGCCTTTCTCCGCAGCAAATACGGCTTCAATGGGATCGGGATAGCGCGTATGTCTTGCCTGACGCAAGGTCGCAACGTGATCAATATTCACGCCTAATAAAATTGCATTATTCTTCACGGTGGCTTTCCTCATGCGGCTGTTTAAATAGCAGCCTACTATAGAGTGGTCGTGTGCCTAATAAAGGTGTCAACACAAACCGTATTAAACGCTTTGCATCCTGCACACTTTCCTCATGACTCCAATCTTCTTTAGCAATAGCAAGCAAGCTTGCGCCAGAAAACAAATTAGATTTGCTTTGCGATCGCGTATCAAGCTCACTGACCACAAATCCCTGCTCGGGGATAAAGCGATAATATTGCTCCGAGGAAAACATATTATGCAAGGAAAGCTCCGATTTTGGGAGTAATCCATAGCCAAGTTCTTCTAATAAATATTTTTCAAAAGAACGTAAGATTTTTTGCTCTAACACTTTGCCCTGTAATGCAGAGATGGTTTTTTCATAAGCACGATAAAGATCTGTATGCGCATCCCATTTTTGCAACAAAGCCGTGAGTAATTCGTTTAAATAAAGACCTGCGAATAAGCATTCACCGCCTAACCGTTTAGGTTCTCCATACGCTTCGACATACGTCATGGTCATGAGCTCACCTTTGCCCGCCCAGGAAATAAGCAAAGGCACAAAGGGTTGTAATAAGCCTGGCATATTAGAGCGGGTTTTGCGTACCCCTCTTGCAATTAACGTTAAACGCCCATAATCCACGGTAAAAATTTCAACTAGAAAACTAGTTTCACGATAAGCACAGCGATGTAAGACATAGGCTTGTTGCAATAAGACACGCTTCATTACACTACCTTCTAAGGAACTAAGGAAACCCTTAGCGATGGCCCTTCGAGACGGCCGCTACGCGGCCTCCTCAGGGCGAACGGTTGGATGTTTTATCGTTCGCCCTGAGAAAATCTAAAACCCGTTCGCCCTGAGAAAATCTAAAACCCGTTCGCTCTAAGAAAATCTAAAACCCGTTCGCCCTGAGGAGGCGCGTTTTTTGCGCCGTCTCGAAGGGTGGCCGTCGCTAAGAGGCTTCCGTCATCACTCATACCCCAAACTTTTCAAAGCTTTCTCATCATCCGTCCAATTTTCTTTAACCTTTACCCAAAGCCTTAAAAAAACTTTATGGTCGATTAATTTTTCAATTTCGCGCCTGGCTTCAATCCCTACTTTTTTTAAACGCGCGCCGGCTTTGCCTATGATAATCTTTTTTTGCCCCGTACGCTCAACCCAAATAATGGCACCAATTTCAGTAAATTTTTCACCGGGTTGATATTGTTCGATTTCGACTGTCGTTGTATAAGGCAATTCTTCTTCCGTGATATTGATTAATTTTTCGCGAATAATTTCGGCAATTTGAAAATTAAGCGTCTTATCGGTGAGTTGATCTTCAGGAAAAAGCAACGGCCCTTCTGGCAACAATTTAGCAATTTCTTCTTCCAATTCATGGGTATTTTTATCTTGTAGAGCACAAATAGGAATAAGATGCGAAAAAGGAAATTTATCTTTTAGATTATTTATCAGCGGTAGCAAAACACTTTTATCATCCAGCAAATCAATTTTGTTAATCGCTAAAATAACCGGCTTATCCGCATCTTTAAATTTTTCTAAAACTAATTCGTCTTCTTTATGCCAGCGTGTCGCATCTATCATGAACACAATGACGTCTGCATCTAAGATAACTGAACTCGCGATGCGATTGAGATAACGATTCATGGCACGCTTATGATCTTGATGCAAACCCGGTGTGTCTATATAAATAATTTGCGCATGCGTTAGGGTTTTGATCCCTAATATTTGCCAGCGCGTCGTCTGTGGTTTGGGTGAGGTAATACTTAATTTCTCACCGATTAAAGCATTTAATAATGTGGATTTACCAACATTAGGACGACCGATGATAGCAACAAAACCGGATTTCATTGTCATTTTTTTATTATCCTCAACATCATTTGGGCGGCTTCTTGTTCTGCACGTCGTCTACTAGTGCCTTGTCCTACCGTTTTTTCTGCGACACCTTCTATTTTGCAACTCACACTAAAACGTTGTTGATGCGCTTCACCTTCTATGGTTTCTACTTTGTAATGAGGCAGCGCAAGATGTCTGCTTTGTAAATATTCTTGTAATAATGTTTTAGGATCTTTATGGCTTGCGGCTGAAGATAAAGATTGGATTAAAGGATCATACCATTCAATAATTTTTTCTCGCACGCTTTCAAAACCACGGTCTAAATACACAGCACCAATAATTGCTTCCATGGTGCAAGAAAGAATAGATTGTCTTTCATGCCCACCACTTCTTAATTCACCAGGACCTAATAATAAAAACCGTCCTAGTTCAAAATTTTTAGCAAGACCGGCTAAAGCATCTCGATTAACCAATGAGGCACGCCAACGACTTAACTCACCTTCCGTCGCTTGCGGAAATTGTTGATACAAGACTTCCGCAATCACAAAGTTAACAATGGCATCGCCTAAAAATTCTAAGCGTTCATTGTGTTCACCTCCTTTGCTGCGATGCGTTAACGCCATCTTCAACAATTTGGGGTGATGAAAGCTATAATTTAATTTGGCAGATAATTCATCGCTCATTGCTGTCACTAATGAATGGCCCTCCCTAACCTATGCCATCTCACGTTTGTCTTATTGCTGTCCCAACTCATCCATACCAACACGGCTTTACCCACAATATTTTTATCCGGCACAAATCCCCAATAGCGACTATCTTGGCTGTGATCTCGATTATCGCCCATCACAAAATACATGTGTTCTGGTACAACAATGTCATGAAAGTCATTGTTGGGTCTATTGGCGTCAGTATAAATATGGTGGTTTAAACCAAATAAATTTTCCTGCTTTTCTTGTGCTTGCCATTCTGTCCCTTCCTCCATAACCGTTACCCCATTTTGCACTGGGCTTTGCGGAATGGTTTGACCATTTACCGTTAGGGTTTTATTCACGTAACTAATATGATCGCCCGGCACCCCAATAACACGTTTAATAAAATTAAAAGAAGGGTTAGGTGGCCAGCGAAACACAACAATATCCCCCCGTTTTGGCGTATGCGTGCTTATCATTTTGGTATGGCTAACCGGTAAGCGTATGCCATAGTCAAATTTGTTAACCAGAATAAAATCCCCTTGTAACAAAGTAGGCTCAAGCGAACCTGAGGGAATACGAAACGGTTCAAACAAAAAAGATCGCAGCAAAAAGACAAGTAATAAAATGGGGAAAAAAGACCATGCATAATCAATAATGATAGGCATTTTCTTATTGCTTTGATTGCGCTTATAAGCAAGAAACCACAGATCAAGCAAACAAATAATGCCTGAGATAATGACTGCATAAAATAAAATTAATTCGAAGTTAAAATTCATAATCACGTTCTCACTTTAAAGCTTGCTATAATGGAAACTTATTTTTTTTTCTCGTCAATTTTTAATACTGCAAGAAACGCTTCTTGCGGGACTTCAACATTACCCAACTGTTTCATGCGTTTTTTGCCTTCTTTTTGCTTTTCTAGCAATTTACGTTTGCGGGAAATATCACCCCCATAACATTTGGCCGTGACATTTTTACGCATGGCTTTGACCGTTTGTCTAGCAATAATATGCGCACCAATACCCGCTTGAATAGCGACATCAAACATTTGCCTGGGAATAAGCTCACGTAATTTATCTGTCACTTGTCGTCCACGCGATTGCGCTTGTTCACGGTGCACAATAGTTGCCAATGCATCTACTTTTTCGCTATTAATTAGAATATCTAATTTGACTAAATCTGCCACTTGAAAATGGGAAAAACTATAATCGAGAGAAGCATAACCGCGGCTCACTGATTTTAAACGATCAAAAAAATCCATGACGATTTCACTCATGGGCAATTCATAAACGAGTGCCACTTGATTCCCATGAAATAACATACTTTTTTGTGCGCCACGTCGTTCTACACACAAAGTGATGACATTGCCTAAATGCGTTTGTGGAACGAGAATATTCGCTTTAGCAACGGGTTCGCGAATTTCTTGAATTTGATTGAGCGCCGGTAACTTTGAAGGATTATCCACATGCAACACTTCATTTTTTGTCGTTAAAATTTCATAAATAACAGTGGGTGCAGTGGTAATGAGTTCTAGATTATATTCACGCTCTAAGCGCTCTTGCACAATTTCCATATGTAACATGCCCAAGAAACCGCAGCGAAAACCAAATCCCAATGCTTCAGAAGATTCTGGTTCAAAAAATAAAGCGGCATCGTTTAAGCGTAATTTGCTAAGCGCTTCGCGCAAAGCGGTAAAATCGTCTGAATGAATTGGGAATAAACCAGCATATACTTGTGGCTTTATTTTCTTAAAACCAGGCAACATCGCGCTTGCTGGTTTGTGTGCATGCGTTAAGGTATCGCCAACGGGTGCGCCATTGATCTCTTTGATGCCAGCAATCACATAACCGACTTCGCCCGCTTTAAGCGACTCAAGCGCCTCACGTTTAGGCGTAAAAATGCCTAAGCCCGTTACTTCATGGGCGCGACCAGTAGACATCACTTGCATTTTTTCGCCCATTTTTAAAATACCATTTTTAACTCTTACCAAAGACACGACGCCTAAATAAGCATCAAACCACGAATCAATAATTAGAGCTTGCAAGGGACCATTAAGATCGCCTTGCGGCGCAGGAATGGTGGTAATTAATTTCTCTAGTAATTCTGTTATGCCTAAGCCTTGTTTGGCACTGATGCGTAAGGCATCTTTCGCTTCTAGCCCGATAATTTCTTCTATTTCATTAATCACCCGGTCTGGATCGGCTTGGGGTAAGTCAATTTTATTTAGAACGGGCAAAACTTCTAAGCCTTGGTCCAAGGCGGTATAGCAAACCGCAACGGTTTGCGCCTCTACCCCTTGTCCTGCATCAACAACCAATAAAGCCCCTTCGCAAGCAGCGAGAGACCGTGAGACCTCATACGAAAAATCCACGTGACCAGGCGTATCAATAAAATTCAATTGATACCTTTCCCCATTTTGAGCGACATAATGCAAGGTCACACTATGGGCTTTAATAGTGATGCCGCGCTCCCGCTCCAGATCCATAGAGTCCAAAACTTGAGCTTGCATTTCACGCTCACTTAAACCGCCACAGAGCTGAATTAAACGATCGGCCAGTGTCGATTTACCGTGATCAATATGAGCAATAATTGAAAAATTCCGAATATTTTGCATAGCTTTATAGATACCCCATTAGCGGCATGATACTACCGTATTTTTGGCAAATATACCAATGAGAGATGCAGAGATCCGCTATTCCTATAGCCCGCCAGCTAGCTCGCCAGCAAAGTATTCTTGGGTTGTCTAAGCTCACATAATCATGAATAATAAATTTTCTCAAATTCAAAATGTGAGCACTTATGTCAGATACCACTGCTACACAAGGCCAATTAGTCATTCAAATCGTTGCGATGCCTGCTGATACCAATGCAAATGGTGATATTTTTGGCGGTTGGTTGGTTTCACATATGGATATGGGGGCTGCCATTGCAGCTAGAAATCTCGCCAAAAGCCGCGTGGTGACGGTTGCTATTGATTCACTTGCTTTCATCAAACGCGTGTACGTCGGAGACACCGTTTGTTGCTATGCGAATCTTCTCAAAATAGGTCATACCTCTATGCAATTTGAAATTGAGGTACGAACCCTTTCGCTACAAGATGATGTTTCACATAAAGTCGCTTATGGGCATTTTACGTTTGTGGCTATTGATGCAGAAGGTAAACCGCAGCCGGTACGTCGGTAAAACATTCTTCACCAAAAGCACCCCTCACCCGCCGCTGCGCGTCGACCTCCCACAAGGGGAGAGGTGAAAATCTATTCAACAACGCCCCCACAGAGGGAGAGGTAACAACATCATGGCGGCACTAAGAGTGTGCCTCCTTAACAGAAACACCTGTCTTCAATAAAACAATTAATTGCCTGTATTCATCTCCGAGCAAAGCATCTTTCCACACAATCACGGTAAAGGGTAAGCGCCGATTAGGAATATTAAAACGCAAAACAGCTATCGTCGTTGTTACCACACTGTCTCCGCGTAATGTTGCACTCAAGCCGTGATTTGAATGAGGCGTAAATAAAAAAAAGCGCCCATCTGCATGGTAATCAATGATCTGAACAGTATTATTACCTTTCAATAAGCCTATTCGCCAAAAGATAAAAAAACCATAAGCTGCGACGATAAAGAAAACACAGAGCAAAGCAAGGCGCGGAATGGGTAGCAGCAACGTCACCACTAAACTGAGCAAGAAGACGATCACAATAATTAATTTAACATGTTTTGAAGATTGCAATTTAAAGCGGTGGGCGTGCACAATGCTGTATCCTTTCAATGAGACTCACCATCTCTCTATCTGCAGGCATATCCCGGTTAATTAACCAAGCAAATAATTCTGGATCGGAATAATTTAAGAGTTGCACAAAAAGGTTTTTGTCATGTTCACTTAAATCATCGTAAGCT
>Ga0207124_1012_pt1 | contig 52669 bp, 51 predicted proteins | sample Alteio_BWMinHeat_37_FD_153506 | JGI IMG/M metagenome (GOLD analysis project Ga0207124, IMG submission 153506) | Enriched cells from forest soil in Barre Woods Harvard Forest LTER site, Petersham, Massachusetts, United States -... | ecosystem: Environmental > Terrestrial > Soil > Temperate forest >... | reverse complement strand
GCAATGAAAAAGTAATGCCGCTCCAGTCAATTTCTGCAGTTGTTATGTAATCTGAATGGAAAAATAAGAAACCCATTACAATGGCAAAGAAAATAGGTACCGTTTTGGATACTATGAACCCTTTTTGTATTTTGCTGCCCGCTTGCATGTGCAGTGTGTTAAGTCCCACGAAAATTGCTATTACAACGGCATCGAGCATCAAGGTTGGAATGCTCTTGAGCACCGGGATAAGTTGTTGGATGAGGCGCATGGCAGTATCGAGTACCACAGCACCAGAACCTAATTTGCCGGTGAAATAACCCCATGCGCTTAAAAATCCTGCAAAACTGTTTATCTCTTTTTGAGCATAGACATAAAATCCACCTTGCGGGTGCAATCTCACCATCTCAGCGACTGAAATAATGAGAGGAAGGAGCATGAGACCTACCAAAATGTAAGCAACAAATCCATACGCCCCTGCACGCTGGCTCAGCACCACCGTATTCATGAAAATACCAATGCCCAACATGACATTGACGTTAATGAGAACGGCAGTGAATAATGAAAGAGGACGATGTGCGGTCATGAAATTATCCGATTATGTACTGTTTATTTGACTCTAATTCAGGATACGATTGCCTGTGGTGATCCCTCGGCTAAGCTCGGGAGTAAACGCCCTTCATTTAATTTTTTTTCCATAGCTGCCTGCCCTGAGCCCAGACGAAGGGTCGAACCAATACTGTACTTAAAGGGGTGCGCATTGTAAAGATGCGTTCTTCATGAATAGTTCAATATCAAGTGGCTTTTCAATGTCCACATTTCGATAGCCGGTAACTGTAGCAATGCGATCTTCCTCGAACGATTGCTGGGTGTAGCCTTGCTCTTTCAGAAATTGTGCTACTTTACGAACATGCAGATCTCCCGCACATACAAATATGGTTTTTTCTTTTGGTGTTTGCAGAATTGCATCCATGATGTTTACATCAATTTGCCATCCCGTGAATCGTACTATCGGGGAGACAAGCCATAATAAAGGTGTATTTTTGTATTCATTGTTTATGCGCTCAGCAATATCTGGCAAAGTTGCATGTTTTGTAATTTTTGCGGCACTTTCTTTATAGTGCTGGTGGGCTTTATAGAGTGGTTCTAAGCAGAGTAGCAATGGTGCGTATAAAACGCTAAAAAGAGACGCTCGATAGGTTTTCAGGCTTTGGTAAAATTCACAGGGTGAGACAAATTTATCATATAAATATGCACAGAAATATATTTCAAGCATGGTTTCGGGAACTTCATTGAGGTATTCTGCCATAAACGAAGCAAGATAAATTTCGTGACGATTTTCTATATTAAGACAAGCAATGTTATGAGTTCGGCATGTTGCAACCAGATTTGCCAAATATGTTGTCGCACACTTTTTGTTAATAAACCAGCTATGGAGATGCTTTTTAAGCTTAGCGAGTTTACCAGATACTGAGTAATCGGTGAGATCTTCCGCGATTACGAAAGCTTCAAGATTTTTTGCCCAGTCAATAATTGCTGTTTGCTCTTGATGGGTTAGCTGTTTAATGCGTTCATGCATTATAGCAGGCTCAACCTTGAGCCACAGATGTCGATCACCAAAAAGATATACATTTTGCGTTGTGCCATCTTCACCTGTTTTACTCCACTGACTTGCATGAATAATGATTGGCAAGGTGGAATTAGAAACTGAAAGTAATATTAGCGGTAATATAAGGCGAGATAAATTCATGGGTCTCCAAAAAAAAATTAAAACTCTATTCCGTTCGTGGTGACTGTTTTTGTTAAGATTACCTCGTGGTTTAACTAATGTTCCTGATTATACGTAAAATAGCCATTTTCGCAATGTTTATATCATCTTGATGGGCACCTTATGCATAACCCTGGAATTTTTGCTAAAATCAGAGATGAAGGGACATAATCAGGGAAGGCAAGCAAAAAAGTGAAGCCAGGACAATACTGTGATTTGGCAGGAGCTGAATTTTTAATGTGAGGTATTATGACACATCGTTTTATAGCTAGCATAGCCTTTATTTTAACGTTAGGCTCTCTGCATGCCGCATCCATCGAATATTGGGATTGGAAATCGATCGATACCAATGCCATTAGTTTTCCTAAAAATTTTTTATTCGGCGTAGGCACCTCAGCCTATCAAGTTGAAGGCGGCAACAAAAATGTGTGGGATCGCTGGGCACACGAAGGCAAATGTGAGCAAGCAGCAGGACAAGCGTGCGACCACTGGAATCGCTACCACGAAGATGCACAATTAATTCAAAATCTTGGCGCCAATGCCTATCGTTTTGGTGTTGAGTGGAGCCGCATAGAACCACAACAAGGTGTTTTTGATGAAGCGGCACTTGATCATTATGCTGCCATGTGTGATGAACTGCTCAAGCGTGGAATTGCGCCTGTGATTACGCTGCATCACTACAATGATCCTATCTGGTTTGCAGATGTGGGTGGTTTTGAAAAAGAAGAAAATATTCAATTGTATGTGCGCTTTGCAAAAAAAGTTATCGACAAGTTACACAACAAAGTGCATCTGTGGCTAACGTTCAATTCACCAACCAGTTATGCTGCCAAAGGTTATTTGGCCAATCGCATGCCGCCGGGTAAGAAAAATATGCAGCTTATGGCGGAAGTAATGAAGAATCTGCTGGTGGCGCATGTGCGTTTGTACAAAGCAGTCAAACATGACCGCATAACGGCACATGCACAAGTTGGTACCCTGCACAACATTTGTCAGCTTGAACCTGCGCGCATGTGGGACAAGCCATTTGCACTGCTTGGTGATTATATTTCCCACCGCTGCTTGTACAATTTCTTTAAGACCGGCGTTTTCAGATTCTACATTCCATGCATGGGCTATGTGTACCACAAAGAACCCGATGCACCTAAATCGCTCGATTTTATAGGTCTTAATTATTACTCGCATTTTATGATGCATGGACCAAAAACATCCACGTTTCCTGATGAGATGCAAACCATGTGTCCGGATAAAACGATTTATCCAGAAGGGTTTTATCGTGCGATCAAAGAAATTGATGCACATATTGCAAAGCCACTGAACGTGCCAATTTATGTGACTGAAAATGGCGTGGCACCTGTCAAAGAAGAAGATCGGGAATTATTCTTGCGCAGATATTATTATGCAATGCACAAAGCCATGAATGAAGGCTGCGATGTGCGTGGCTACTTCTACTGGTCATTGATGGACAACTATGAGTGGGGCACCATGGGCAAAAAGCGCTATGGCTTGTACCATGTTGATTTTGAAACGCACAAGCGCACGTTAAAATCAAGTGCTCAGTATTATATCGATATAGCACAAAAATTTGGAAACAAGTTTCAAATGGTTTAATATATGATGCGTTAATTGCAGCAGAATTCATTTGATAATGCATAAGAAATTAATAATTAATCCGTTCGTGGTGAGCTATACATAATATGCATATTACACATCGATTTTTTAGAGGAACAAACATGAATAAAAAAGTTATCATATTTTTAAGTGTCGCAACATGCTTCACTCACTTGGGAGCAATGGAAAAACCTTTGATCATCAGCCAAGCAACATTGAACTATTTAAAAAAAGAAAAAAAACCAAAGTTTCAAGATAAAAGTATTGGGGTATTTCGAAATTTTATTGATAGCAAAACGGGTGTCGATATCAGCTATTCTAGTTATATGCATAAAGCTACAAGAGACGATCTTATCTTTGTGATTTTGCCTGGATCGTCGACGTATGCAACTATCTATAAAAATGAAATTCGATTCTATGGAGCCGAGGAATTAGGAAATGAACATGATAGTGCGATTGTATTTAATCCAGAGCACGCGACACAGATTTTAAAATCATCAGCTGCTCGGTTTCAACTATGGCAAGATAATAAGAAGCGGTTTACAAAAAGCAGATTTATGCCAAATGTTGCCCTAGAAACAAGAAAAAATTGATTCATCAGATCATAAATAATTTTGCATAAAGACTAAAAAAAGCGCCGATGTATTTCGGCGCTTTTTTTGTTCGATTATTACTGCATCACATTGATAAGACGAGTGAGTTCTTTAGCAATGTTTTGCATCTCCTTAGATGCATTTTTAATATCGTCAGACGATAGCCGTGATTGCGCCCCTTTCAGAAGCTTTGCTTCTTCTATTGGATCCCCGATAGCTTGAGCCTGAAAGGCGCTTAACATATTACCTATTGCAATGGTGATTTGATTAATTTCATTAATGAGATTCTTATATTTAGACAAAGAGCGATATTCCGCAATATTTTCACCAAGTTCGATGAGTAGCGGGAAAATTTGTTGAAGCTCTTTGCTTGTTGGATAATCGATCTTTTTTAGGGCTTTTTCTATCTTGATGAGGGTGTTTTTAGCCTCTGCTTCCTGCTCGGGTTTTGGGTGAACTGATGAAACAACCAAACTGAGCAAAAATAAACTGCTGTAGAACTTCTTATACATACTATTCCTTTTTTTAATTAAACAACGAATAAGTACTTTACATAATTCTACAGAAGAATATGTCTGTTTGTAAATGGATTATATTGGTTCGCCGTTTCAGTGTAATTTTAAAGCCGCCAAATACAGCGCAATTGAACCAGCAACTGCAGCATTTAAGCTTTCTGTGTTGCCAGGCATCGGGATGGTCATTTTTTGCTCGCATTGCTCTGCCCACTCTTGTGGCAAGCCTTGGGCTTCGTTGCCAACCACGAGCAAACTGTTATGCAAATCTAATTCTTCTGGTTTTTTTCCGCTAGAAACTACGAGAGCACACAATTTTGTGTTTCCTTTATTGGCAACCAGTTCTTGCCAGTTCCAAGAAAAAATATTAACCAATGCAATAGTACCCGCACTTGCTTGAATAACTTTAGGCGACCACGGATCGCAACCTTCAACAATTACCACCGTTTTAAATCCCATAGCTGCACAGGTTCTGATCAGTGTTCCCATATTTCCAGGATCAGATATTTGCGCAAGCACCAAACCCGATCTGATTGTAGATGATGGTGGTGTTTTTGGAATCTTAAAAACAGCTAAAATGCCGCTGGGAGTTTCGGTGGTGCTCATTTTTTGCATGACATCACTGGTGACGAGCTGGAAATTGTTGATGCCTTCTTGTTGTGCGGCTTGTTGCATTTCAGGTGTTACATAGAGTGCTTCTGGCACAAATGCATGGTGCAAAAATGTGGCAACAGTGCGCAGGCCTTGCGCAATAAAACATTGTTGTTCAAGGCGACCCTTGGCGTTATGCAACGCACAAACCGCCTTTATTGCCGGATTTTGACGAGAACTGATTAAGGTCATGGAAATTTCCTCAAATACTATTTAAGCTAAAGCTTAAGTTACTAAATACTAGCATACAGAAAAATGAGGTTCTATGAAAAAGCTGAAAATGAACTATTTGATACTTCTGATGATACTAGCCAACTCCGTGCAAGGGGCGAATGCCAGAAATCAAGAGGAAGAGCCTTCCATAAGTAGAATTTCTCTATTTTATAACATGGTAAAACAGGAATTTAAGGAACATAAAAAGATGCTAGCTACCACTGCAGGTGGCAGTCTACTGATCTTCCTTGTTCATGCCAAAATGCGGCGTTAACTCGCACTATTGCCTAGATTTTCTATCTTACGGAAAATGCAGATCTCTTTGTTATCACTTTTGTCTACGAGTTTTTCGGCGTCTTCAGATTTTTCAAGTGAATAGCTTATAAGTTGAGCTGTTATGCTCGTTTGATATAAACCTTTATCAAGCCACAGGTTGTTACAACCCTGATTTTTTTTAAGTGTTGCAGTTATCAATTTTATATAATCAGAATCAGCACCTGAATCCTCTTTAGCGGTGATTATATCAGCGGAGACTAGGACATCCGGATACGTATATTTTTTATCCTCTAAGTAGTTAATATAGCTAGCACATGATGCATGTAAGGCAAGCGTTAATGTTGCTTCAGGAAACATATTTTCAAGCGTTCTAGTAAACTGGTTGGCAGCTACATGAAGATATAAGATCATATTTTTCTGGAAATCTTCTACCTGATTATAGGTATCAAAATTTATATCTCCTTTTTGTACTATACGATGCTTATTAACTCGATCTTTATAGAGCTCGTAAAACGCATATTTTGTGTCTATGAGATTGATAATGATATGTGCTCTAGGATTTTTTGCTAACGCTTTTGTCAAAATTACAAAATCCTGGAACATATTACCAGATGCAAAACTGGTATAGTTAAGTCTTGCATAAGGTGATTCCTTAATTTTTTTTCCTAATGCTTCACTCACTCGCTCTTCATATTTTCCTCGAAATTGAGGATTTTTGTTTCTACTCAGAATGCAGCTATCTTTCTGACATTCATCTAAGAGGAAAATAGGCCACTGCTGTTCAGCTTTTGCTACCTGTTCTTTATCAAGAGGCTTATCCAGTCGGATCAAATCAGGTTTAAGGCCTAATTTCTGTTGTGTTTGGGCAGAGTATTCTAAGGCTTTGCTTGGGTTGGACAGACACGTGTCCAGTACATTGGGTTTGCTATAATCTTGCTTGTCAAAGGTAAGGACTGGTTTTGTATAAGCGGTTTGGCACAGATAATATGCTGCCACAGCTCCTGAAAGTGCCATCAAATTTGAAATCAGGGGTTTTTGACCAAACACATTCTCACTAATTTTTTTCAAGCCAAAGAATGTACCTACAGAAATTATGGTACTCAAGGCTGTAGGGCACCATAGACTTGATTCATTGCTTTCATCAGGCGCAGGAAAAGTAACCTGATATATATTTATCAGGAGTAAAAATCGAATTACAGTAGATTTTTTTAGCATGTTTCCTCCATTTTGCTACGTTGCTTTAATTCTAGCATCATTATTCAAATTGTCAATTTAGATAAACCGGAAGCGCAAAGGCTTTACCTGTAAATTTCATTTAATTCTTACCTGTTCTAACCTGAAAAAATTAAAGGTAGTAATGATCGAATTTACAACCAATATTGACAAATAGAAAAGTTAATATAAACTTAATACTAAATAGGTAAATAATAAAAAAAATGGGCCCCAAGTTGAACTCAGTGAGACTTGGGTAAAAGGAGGTTATAGAAATGGAATATTTTAGAAAAATATCAAAAAATTTGTCGATAGCAGGTATTTTATTTTCCTTAATCGTTGCCCAGTCTTGCTTTGCTACTATTTATGAGGCAAAGCGTCTTACAAAAGCTGGTGATCCTGAAATATTCATGCTCTATGATGCTCACGTTGCTCCTTTTGCTAACGGTACGTCTATTTATTATCACGATCAACCCGATAAGCTTTTCAAAATAGCGCAGGAGCGCGGCATTCCTGTAATTATTGAAGCCCGCATATATGCAGGTGAACATTTAGAAAAATATCCAGAAGCTATGCCGGGTACGTGGACCGATAAAACACGCCAAAAATTTTCAGCCGCGTGGTCAAAAAATAACGTTAATGCATTTGAAGATGACATGTTCTATCTCTTTTGCAAAAAAGCAGAAAAATGTGACATTAAGTTTAGTAATGTTGATACCCATCGTCTTATTACTTTTAGGGAAGCGCAAGATGAAACATTCAAATTTACTATCGACGATTTTTTCAAGCTTATTGCTAAATTTCAACAAGATGCAGCAGAATTAATAGCAAATAATCCACTATGCAAAAAGTATAGAGATTATATGTCAGAAGCTGAGCCTCTTGTAGATGAGAATTTAAAGAGATTCGACTCCTATAATTTTGATAAGATGCTAATAAATTACACAAATGCAAACCGTGCTAACATACAGCAAATTTCTGAATTCTTTGAAGCAAGTTATGGAACTACGGCAACAAGTCCAGCCCTTATAAATCCTTATTACATTTTTGGGAATTTTTTCCTTGAGCTGAAAACTATCGATGAGCTCACTACATTAAAAAATAATAATACTCAATCGGCTGTTGTATGGCTTGGTGGAAAACATGCGAATCGAATAAATAAATTTTTGATTGGACAGGGATATACCGAAAAAACGAGCGTTGACAATACTAAAGAAAAAGCTAAGTGGAAAGACTCTTCCGATCTTGCAAATTTCAAAGGCAAACATAAAAGTGATGGAAAATCGGATGTGGCATTTACGTGCGAGTTTGAAAAAATATTTGAAAATTCTAGCAAAACCTCGACAAGCAACCCTGTGTTATTGCCTTTGAAAAAATTTGATGTAAAAATTGATGAAGAAATGGTTGATGAAAAGCAACTACCAGTAACTGGAAAAGAACCAAAGAAATCAGAATCGAAGTTTACTCCGTATAAACGGATAACAGATCAGAAACTTATTGATAGCACGAAACGTGACATTATTAAGAATTTAATACTCAATAGTGATAATTGCGAGAATGAGAGTGCTTTAAGAAAGAGACTAGCTAAAGAAAAAAATCTCACTGTTCTAGGGTCTGTTCCAGCGGACGAAACTCAAGATGCTATGACGTATACTGCTCAAATGCGCGACAATGACATCATTTTCAGTAAAGTTAAGGAGTTCACAAAGAATTCTCGTCGTCTAGAAATTAAAGCGGTTGTTACCGAAAAAAATGATGGAACATCAATTTTAGAATTTTATAGTTCTCAAAAAGATGATGTTCAAATGCTCAAGGAAGATAAGCAAGAATATAAGCAAATTGTGCCATTTGAAAAACAAGAACCTGAGCAGCTTCAGCAAGAAAATAAACAAGCTATTCTTAATGAAGATACTGATATCGCGACGTCCAAACAAAAGCTTGAGAATGGGTCACTATTTGCCAAATATCTTCCTATAGCAGCAACGTGCGCAATTGTTGGTGGTTTAGCGTATTATTATAAAGATACTATTAAGCATCTCTTCACCACGGTGTTCCCAACGTGGTTTGGATGGTGTTAAAAATTATTATATTTCATCATTAAGAATTTTCTGACGATATTCAGCCATGAGCTGCACCATGAAATGCAAATTATGAATGGTTGCTAAGGTATATCCGGTCATTTCGCTAGCCTTGAATAGATGATGAATATACGCTGCAGTAAAATTTTGACAGGTAAAACAAGCACAGGTTTTATCCAGAGAATAAAAATTAGTTTTATTCTCTGGTTTTAATATTTTTAGAGGACCATTTTTAGTAAATACCAAACCATGTCGCGCGCAGCGCGTAGGATGTGAGCTGTCCATGGTATCAATTCCTCGCTTGATAACTTCTTCCACCGATTTTAAATCGCCAATTCCCAAAAGATGATTCGGTTTATCAGCTGGTAAGCGCGGAACCGTGAAATCAAGCAGATCAAACATTTCCTGATGATTTTTGCCAAAGGAGCCACCCAGTGCAAAACCATCAAAATCCAATTTAGTTAAGAAATCAGTGCTCATGCCACGCAAGCGCTGGTCAGTGCCTCCATGCACCACGGCATACATTGCCTGATTATTGGGATTGGCAAGATGCGCGTCCAGCGACCGTTTTTCCCACCTATGGGTGCGGTGCAACGAGCGCTCAAGAGCACTCGGATCGACATTATTGGGCAATAGCTCGTCAAAAGGGATAATTATGTCAGCACCCAGTGCTTTTTGAGCCGCAATGGAGCTTTCGGGCGTTAACAATATTTTCTGTCCATCGCGGTAGGATCTGAACAAAACCCCATCTTCATTAGTTTTTAAAACCGAACCTTCATATTTTTTGGTACCACGGCTTTTGAGTTCATCAGATACTTGCCCCGCTGCCAGACTAAATACCTGAAATCCACCCGAATCGGTAATAATGGGCATGGTGCGGTTCATGAATTTATGCAATCCGCCAGCCTGTGCCACAGTTGCTACTCCTGGCTGGAGTATGAGGTGGTAGGTGTTGCAAAACATGAGCTGCAGGCCAATATCATTGACCGTCTTGCTGTCCAAAGCCTTAAGAGTAGCATTAGTGCCCACAGCCACAAAGTTGGGCGTATCAATAACTCCATGGGGAGTATGGATGCGGCCAACGCGAGCTCTGGATTTTTTGGAAATGTGGAGTAATTCGAATTTAAAATAGTCCATATCTCTAGTATAAAGGATATGAGCGGAGAATCAAAAAGGAGTGGCCATACATAAATTTAAAATGAGCAGAACTGTCTAATTTACTCATTATCTGATGCTATGGATAAAAAAACACTGGCATAATGTTGAGAAATGTTTTTATAGTGATGCCAGTTTTTGCCAATCGGTATGATTTGTTTTTGAAAGGTTGCCATGAGACTATTCTTGCACGTGTCATTGATTACGATGGTTGCCAGTAACCTGCTGGATGCAGGAGATGTGCCCAAAAAAGTGATACAAAAGGTTATAACGGTGTTCAAACAACAAGAAAACGATGGGCGAATCACCGATTTCTTGCAGGACGAGGATAATAGTATTGTTTCATCCCATCGGCCAGATGTCGTAAAAAAGTGGCAGCTTGGTTCTGGAGAAACTTTAAAAAAGATGATTCATAAACCTCTAGCTGGTCGCATAATGAGGCTGCGAAATACTTCTATTGCGAATCTTGGCCATAGCGCAAATGCGACGATATTAGACCTACAGAAAAAAACGAATACAACCATAGTAGGCGGGGATCACCTGGTAGAGCTTAAAGGAGGAATTGTTTCTTGTAAGAAAGATGTCATTCATTATCACTACGATAATGAACGCGTGGAAATTCCAACGGGACATGAACATATTTTTTCTATGATTCCAACTAACAACCATTGCGTAGCTACTGCTGGCTACGGCGAGATCAAAATCTGGGATGTTAATGAAGCCAAATGCTTAACGACATTGCTTGGACATAGAAGCATTATTTGGCAAGTTCTTGCCCTTACCAACGGTCAACTTGTTTCCTCTGGCATGATTGACGGTAAGGTTAAACTTTGGTGTCTTGGTAAAGATGAAAAAGATGCTCATAGCATTGATATGCCAAAGGATATCAACGACGATCAATTGCAAACCTTTGAATTACTTGAGTTGGCTGATAGTCGTGTCGCTGTAAATTGTGCTCGCCCCCATTGTATTAAAGTGTGGGATCCTCAGTCTAGTGATAAAAATGCGGTGACTACTTTGTCAGATACTACATGTATTGGTGATACCTTACTTAAATTACCCGATGGCACTATTGCTTCGCTTAAAGATAACACCATAGGAATTTGGGATGTAAAACGTGGCGTCTTGCAGCATCGGTTTCGTCACCACAAAAAAGAACCGGTAAGGAATCTTCAGGTACTTAATGACGGACGCCTTGCTTGGTCAAGCGGTTCTGAAATTGTAGCTTGTGATGTGAAAAGCCTGCAACTCGTAGCGCAATCGGAGTAGGATTGAGATGTTATCATTCGTTATGAATTTCTTGTGATCCATCAAGACCAAGTTTGCTCACAAATTCATTGAATGTTTTATTTTGACAAGAAACTCGTAAGATTGTCTTTTTACCTTTGGGTATATTAAATAGAAGATCTCCCCACATACCATACATAGTATCGATGCCGGTTGCTTCAGCCTCAAGTCTAGAAAAAGGATTATTCTTTCCTTGGGGTTTGGGGAGGTACATATCCCAAAAAATAACTCATTACCCCTGTAGGACGTTTGCCCGAAAGTTCTAGGGTTATGGTACTATCACTAGGAATCTTGAGGGAGGTTGTTTGTGCTGTGCGAGGCAATTTCCTAATCTTACACAGCATAGGAAAAAATGCATCAGAGGTGGTTAATGTTATTCGATCAACATTGGTGAACGTTGCTTGGAGGTTAAATGTTGTTTCCTCATACCAGTATGTTTTTTTTTCTTGATATTTAAGAAGTCGAAAATCAATAAGTTGCCGATCTTTATCATAAAATAAATCGCCATCCTGATCTGATGAAAACAAGCTGGCGGTGATCTGAGTGATATTATTACCAATTATTTTTGGTTGTTCATCGTTTTCTGTCGAAAATTGAATGTTTCCAGTGACAAACAGAATGAGTTCTCGTTCTTCTACTTCTTCCATGGTATGGGAAAGATTGGTGATTGATACTACTAAGAGTCCCATTGCAAAATAGAAAAACTTCATCATTCTTTTTCCAGTCGTTGTGGGTTTTCATTAAGGTTGCCGATAAAAACTTTCAATGAAGTATCGCCGTGCGCTTCTAAAGTTACCGTATTATCTTCTTGCAAATTGTACACTTCAAAATATTTGAGATTTCGTCGGATATTGTTTGCTGATAATGATAATACTTTGGCATTGGTAAATTGTGCTCTTAGAAAGCTTGGATCGGTGTCGCGATACTCAAGAATGCAAAAACCAAAAAGCCCCTTGTTTGTCTCATTTAACAAAACTGACGTAAGATTAGAAACACTAGTAGCGGTAATTAGTATGTTTCCAGAAATGTCCTGCGAATGGATAACATCACCCTTAAAATCTAATACCAATTCTCTCGAGTAAACGACTTTGTGTTGAATGGTAGAATTTTTCTGCATGCCACAACATGAGAAAATCAATGATATCAGCAAAGTTATTAGCCAAAAACCATTGTGCACATACTTCATAATGCCCTCCTTTTTAAAGGGATCTTCTGAAATTATGCTTGCATGCCATTTATTTTGTTAGTCGAGGTGCAATGTATTTGCTTAATATGAGCCATGGAGTAGTCAGGAATGTTGCAAGCATCTTAATCATATAACTTACTAAGATGATACTAGCAATATTTTCAACAACACCAAACAATCCGAGAAAACTGAAAAGTATGGTGTCGATAAGTTGAGAAAAGGCGAGTGACGCATAGTTGCGCAGCACAAAATAACGCGTGCCGAATTTATTTTGCAAGATGCCATACAACCAACGATCAATTTGTTGCACGATGAAGAATGTGAAGATAGAAGCGAAGGTAATGCGTGGCATAACTTCCAGCAGTGCACAAAAATGACCATGGGTGATGTCAAAGCTACTTGGCATATATGCAAGATGCAGTTGTGTTGCAGCGGTGTAAGCCACAAGACTCATAAAACAGATCCAAATTGCTTTTTTTGAAATGGCAGTGCCAAAATATTCTTGCAGCAAATTGAGCCCTAAAATGGCCGCAACAGCAAAGGCATCAGAAGCAGTTGCGCCAAGACCAAAAAGAGTGATTTGTTTGGTAACAAAAAGGTTAGCAAGAATGCCATAAAGGCTGATAAGCGCGATGAGCGCTTCTTTGCCCATACGCAGGGCTATCAGGAGAAAGAGGCTGAGTGCACTGGCGTGCAGGAGAAAAATTAGTTCATTCATGGAATTAAGCATACCATATTCGCAGTATTTTATTTATTTTTTTAACGGTTTTGCCACCCCTAAGAACCGATACTTATCTTCGTTGATACAATTTTTATGATTTTTTTTCCTGTGTTTTTTTTCGAGGGTTTTGCCACCCTCGAGCTGGGCACCAGGGCTGCTGCCCTGGACCTGCTCATTTCGCTCGAACGGTGACTACTTTACCCAGCCTTCGCTTTGCTCCGCCTGGGGCCCACACTCGCCTAATGACTACTGCGGGTGGACTTTATCCTGAGCCTGTCGAAGGGCATGCTCTGCACCAACGCTCATCAACATGATACCGGCGAGATTTAAATCAAGGGAATTGGTACGCGACTCACTGGCGAGTAGGTGCATGGTGTTCGCATGGCAAGCTGCGAGTTCAACCTGCCGTCTATTTACCATGTTTTTAAAATTGATAATCCACCGCTCTAGCTTAGCAGGCGACAGGCCAACCATAAAATAAGATGTGCCAAGAGAGGGATGGGAATACTTTCCCCTTGGGCAGGCCTGTGGATTGTGAGCCGTCTTGTCCTACGAAGCTTTAGCGAAGTAGGAAGGCGAATGCCAACTTCTAAGCGTAGGGATTCTAAAGGGACGAAGTCTCTTTAGTGCCCGTTGTTAGGGGTGGCAAAACCCCTAACGAAAAAAAAATTTATGATTTTGAAATAAGCTTTACTTGAATCGTTTTTTCCCAATTAGATATCATCAAGCATATCGATAGCAAAGTCTTCTGCCATTTCTACAACAGTTTCAATACCACTAAAAAAAGTATCTTCAAGATCTTTTTCTTTGTCTTTACTTTCTTGAGAAGGAAATTTCCAGAATTTTATGTAACCATCGAGATCCGCAGAAAGTACATCACCATGTGGTAATTCAGTAATATCTTGTACGCGTGTAGTGTGTCCTTTAAGAAGCGCAAGTAATGCTCCTCTTCGAGTAAAGAGCGATAGATCTCCATTATCGCCACCAGTCGCAAATGCTTTATTAAATTCAAGCGACGTTACTACTTTATTAGGACTGAGAGTGGTGTATTTGGCAACAATTTCACCCTTCAAGTTTAGAATGCGATGTTGGAAGGAATCATTTTCTACCGAAGTTATGAGCGGATGTTGTTCTGTTTTTCCTAACACTGCAATGCTATGTGGAGAACCTTGTGTAGTAAAACCACCTTGTTCTCGCTCGGGCTTTCTGATATCCCACAAAGTAATTTCCGGTGCATTATTCCAGTGTCCAGCCAATAAGTGTTTTTCGTCTAAGCATTCAAGAGCAGTGATATCTTTTTCTAATGAATCGCGAGGGCGCATTCGGATAGATGGCTTTTGGCCAGGAGATCTTTGATCAAAAACAACTAGAGAAGGATTATTGTTTTGTTCAGAACCACCTACAGCAAATTCATGGTTATTCAGTTTGCATATGCTATGGCCAAGTACAGCCCAAGGACCAAAAAAGCTTCGAATAACATTCCCTTGCAAGTCTTGAATTGTGACAACGAGCGAAGTGGTTTTTGTGGTGGCGATGTTATTGTCGGAAATCATTTTTGCGCATGTTATTCTACCATGCAGGTCTCTCATTATGTTAATTGGTGTATCTTTTGCAAGATCCCAAACATTAATAGCATTGCAGCCTGTTGTAATCATTTTCCCCCGTGGGATCAATTCGATGTTAATAGCCGCATTAACTAGCCAATCTTGATGTTTCAACGTGCGATATGAACCATCTCGTGATTGCATTGTAATTTTTTCCTGCATAGTTGAGAGTTGCATCGCAAGTGATAAAGCAACTGATGAAACTAATTTTTTCATAGCGTTTTCCTCACCAGAATATTTCGGCAAGCTCATCTGCCGCATCTACCATAGTAGCAACTATATCTTCAAGATCATCATCTTCAATTTTTTTAGATTTGGTTTTGTAAAACTCTACAAATGCGATAGCAGAGGTTATTAAGTCACCATTGTTTAGTTCACTCAGGCAGGTGGCATAATCACTGCCATGCAACGTATCTAATTGTTCTCCCGTTGTCAGATCAAATGTTTCTATGTCATCTTCACAATCGGCGCAGAGAGCAAGAGTTCCATTTTTTAGAGAACGCACTATAGTTGGACGTCCAAAAGAATGAGTAAATTTAGCGACCGGCGCGCTATTTTTAAAGTCCCAAATTAGACCCGGTTCATATCCTTCTTCTTGATCTGCGATAGAAACAAGATGCGGATAAGCGCTATTTTGATTTTCTGTTGCACTGATGCTAACAGGATAAGATTTATGTCCTTGTAATTCTGCAACGGGTTTGTCTGTATTTCGCACGTCCCAGAGTTTGATGGTAGTGCTTCCTGTGTTTCCTGCAAAGAATTGTAGATTGTTATGAGGATTTTTTTCAAGACAGGTAATCTGCGTTGTGCCCGTCGAAAATTTAGTTGCCGCGTATGATCTTAGATCATATTTGACGATAGCTGCTTTAGCGGTCGCATTGCGTCCACCAACTAAAAATTCATTATCCGTTAATGGACTGAAACAGGTGACAGCTTCTGTGGGACCAGGAAGTATGTGTTGAAATTGCGGGTCATTAAGTTTACGGTGATAAAAATAGTTAGCAGGATGTTCGTTGCCATCCGAGAAAACACTTGCAACAATGTCACGGTCATTAACCATTTTCATGCGATACGAAGGACAAGAAGGTGGAAAATAGAGTCTTGTTACGAGCTGATTGGTCACAGATGCCGCACGTCGATGTGGTTTGAGTTAACAATAAATCTTTCCGTGCTGCCAATCTGTTCAACATCTCGCAGCTCTACATCATTTTTCATCTCATGTGAACGATACGGGCGTGAAGTTTTTTGTATGATTTCCGATAGTTTAACTTTATGGCATTGCATGGTACATGCATAGAGCATGCTGAAAAGAATGTGTAAACAAAGGAACAATTTTTTCAACCCACTCTCCTTAAGTATGGTGAAAAATCAGAAAGAATTATCTGAATGGTTCCTTAGTTTTAGTAGTAAAGTCAAGACATGCAAAAATATGTTTAGATTTTTTACATCAATTTATAACAATGGATATTCTTTAAATCCAACCAATTGACATTCAGGCTGTGGCACAATGCCAAATTGTTTTTGTACAAGCTCCTGCATAGTGCATGCCAAGGTGATGAGTGGGGTGCATAGCAGTATCTTTTTCACTACATACCTCCTTGATTTTACATCTCATCCAATGGCTAAAAAATATCCTCGCAAATATCACCTATTTTGAGAACCACATCGCCAACACCACTCACCACTGTTTCAATGCCGGTTTCTAAAGCATCTATATCAGCATCAAAATCATCTTCATAATCAGCTCTTTTCTGTTCAGTAGGTGTCCTGTATAATTTAATATATCCTTCGCCAGTCGCAAGGATGTCATTATTGCTCAGTTCATTTACGCACGTAAGATAAAGATCAGGATCTTCATAATCAGCTCGCAGGGTCTTTATCAAATTGCCATGCAGATCAAATAAAAATATTTCATGGCCCCATTCTCCTATAGTAGCAATGTACTGATTTCGTAACGCTTTTAGCATAAGCATTTTTTTGCCGATACTAAATGTTCTATAAGGAATACTATCTTGCAAATTCCAAATTATACCCGACTCATTTTGTATTGAGACAACATGTGGCCAAAGACTATGTTTATTAATTGTTGCAGAGATTCCTGTTACCGAATCAGTGTGGCCCTTAAGTTCATGCATCGGCTTATTTGGCTTTCTTGCATCCCAGAGCTTTATAGTTGTTGCTCCGTACTGACCAGATAAAATTTGGTTGCTGTTATTAGGTAAACTTGCAAGAGCTGTTATTGCAGCCTTGCCCGTGTTAAAGCCGCTCGGTTTATTGGTACGCAGATCATATAAAAGGATGGCGTCGGTGTCTGCCCATCCACCAACAACAACTTCTCTATCGGTTAATCGCACTAAACATGAAGTTGAAGTTCCTGGGCCAGGCAAAAATCTTGTTGTAGCGTTTTCAATATTATTCACCGAAAAATTTTTTTGAGGTAACTTTCCCAATTTAGGAATGTGATTTGCGACAAACGTAGTGTTATCGATCACTGTTAAGTTGTAGGACGACTGACCTTTGGGAAACTGGAATCTTTTTCCTAAGCGATTATCATCAAGCCGCCTGACTTCAGCATATTCAGGGAAGTCCTCTGAGACGCCTACTGAATTAACGATAAAGTTATTATCACCAATCTGTTCAGACATACGATGAAGGAACCCCGTCATGCCTTTAAGCGTGCGATAAGAATCATCCTGCTGATTTTTACGCATAGCCTGCACGTGAAGTGTGATTAAAATCGGCAAGGCGTAAAATAAAAATTTTTTCATGATAGGTCCTTTTTATAACAATGGGCATTCTTTAAATCCAACCAATTGGCATTCTGGCTGTGGCACAATGCCAAATTGTTTTTGCACAAGTTCCTGCATTGTGCGTGCCAAGGTGATGAGGTCAGTTGATGTTGCATTGCCTTTATTCACTAACATATTTGCATGTTGATGTGAAACAACGGCATCACCAACGCTCAAGACGCCTTTGACGCCGATTTTATCAAGATAATAGGCGACGAAAATCAGTTTTTTGTCTGTACCTGCAATGAACTCAGCTACTTCCTCGGGATAAAAATTGCGGAAAAAACTACCACAGGTATTTTTGTTTGGATAGCGTGCTGCGCGATGTCTAATGATTTCCACGCGTCTGCCACGCGCAAAAGCAACTTCAAGATCAGTAGCTTTTTTTAAACGAAAAGTTGCAGAAATTAAGTAATATTCTTGCGCAAGCAACGTTGATTGATTATAGCCAAAGTTGAACCACGCGGGAGTTACATTTTTTACGGTGCTATCAAGATGATTAATAACCTGTGCATCAAGCAAGAACTGCTCGAGCAAAAATTGAAAGTAATGGAGGTTGATATAAACCGATCCGCCCACCGTGCCAGGTATCCCACTAAATTCTTCGAGCCCAAGAATATTATGCGTAAGACAGTATTCGATGAGTGCATCCATGGTGACGCCAGCTCCAGCATGCACAAGAACTTCATCATTATGTATGACATGCGTAATCTGTGTGAGCTGAGGTCGAATTACGAGGCCGTCAAACCCTTCATCGCTGATAAGGATATTTGCGCCTTGTCCAAGTACAAAAATTGGTAGTTGTTGTGTGCGAGCGAAATCGAGAGCTTGGGCAAATTCTTGTGCATTGGTTGGCTCTGCAAAATAACGAGCAGGACCTCCGGTTTGGAACCAGTTTTTATCTTTGAGAGGAATATTTTCTTGAATTAAACGAGGACTTGGTTGCTGTTGATGCGAAGTTGTTTGCGTGTTCATAATTGTTTTCTCGCGTAGTTCATTTGATGCATTAATACTGGTTTTTCGGTACAAAGGTCGCAATCGTACTTGGTTGTTTTTAACCAACTCAAAACAGGTGCTCCCGCAGGTGTAATTATATTTTACAACGCACGCATCACAGCAAATAAAATGTTTATTACAGTCGGCATTCAAACAATTATTGTACTCATCACAAGCGGCGGGACACAATGCACACTTTCCCAGAATATCGTCATTTGCCTTTACGGCAATACGGCCATCAAACACATAATTTTTGCCGCGGAAAAAACCATCAGGAAATTGTTCGATGTAGCGGTGAATGCCACCTTCCAGTTGATACACTTCTTTGGTAACGCCTTTTGATTTCAAATATGCGCTTGCACGTTCACAGCGTACTCCGCCGGTGCAGAACATGAAAACTTGTTTATTTTTGAAGGTATCCAAATTTTGATCGATGAAGGCCGGGTAATCACGAAAGTGTTGTAATGGTGGGGTAATGGCATCCTTGAACGTGCCAATGGCTGATTCAACCTGATTGCGAGTATCAAGAATAACCAGATCATCTGGCTTACTTTGTAAAAATTTGTGTGCTTGGCGGGGTGTGAGATGCTTGCCAGATTGTTGCGCTGTAATTTTTTCAGGATCTACGCCCATGGTGACGATCTCGTTGCGCTCAACTACCCGTAGCCGTGGAAAGTAGGCAATATCACCGTCATTTTCTTTAAAATCGATTTTTTTAAAGAGTGGATGTGCGAGCATGGTTTTTTTGTAGATTTCGAGACTGTCCGCAGAACCACCTAAGGTGCCATTGATGCCTTCCTTGGCGATTAAGATGCGGCCTTTGAGATCAAGGGCGGCACATAAGGCTTTTTGCCACGCAACTATTTCTTGTGGATGTGAGATGGTCACATATTTGTAATATAATAGAATTTTTGCCATAGAAGATCCTAAAAATTATTCCCATAATTTTTAGTATACCAGCTAGATTTTTTATCGTCGATTGCAGCTATTTGTTCTACTTCGCCAGAAAACCCCATGCCTTTCAAGGCTGGGGATGAATGGCAGGGTAGAACCCTTCGAAGCTCGTAGAGCGAAGTAGGGTCACTATTTCTGGCTTCGAAGAATTCCGCGCGATACACCGGCTTTTAAGCCGGTGAGCGCTTCATTAGGAATTTGGCCAAGTTTCGAGGTTTCTACATAATCGATGTAGCTATTTTTTTGCGGGTCTAACATATAAACCAGATATTGGTGACCTTCGAGCGGTGTCACTCGCTCATCTGAACTTATCTGAGCATAACGAGGTGCGCCATCTTCATCGTGCACAATTACTATTTCACCTGAAACAAAGTGATTATCAGGAGAAAATCGAGCGGCAGCTTCCTCGACAAATGAAACTTCCCCTCCGACCCGACGCACAACAACGGCATGTAAACAGGTATAAATGCTTAAAAACAAGCCTAAAAACACTATTTTTTTCATAAAATTCTCAAAATCCTTCTCGCATAAAATCTGTATTAGTGAGCGATATCCTCATTGATGTCATCCTGAACTTGATTCAGGATCTATTTTTACCTATTGCTGCTTATTAGATCAGATTTTTTGGCATTTTTTATGTACTAACATGGACCCTGAAACGAGTTCAGGGTGACATCTTGTTTTTTTAGATAATCTTATTTTCAAGATACACTTTTATGAACCTGATAAGCAATATATTGCTATCCTGATAATGCCTTATACCAGGCTTATAGCCGTAAAACAATTACAATGTGTCAATTACTATTGCATTATCAATCTCCAATCTGGTACTCTAAAAATAACCATATAACGTTTGAAAAAAAGGAATTATAGAAGGAGTGTAGTAATGAAGAAAATTATGTATTTTGTGCTGATTTCTTTGGTAAGCGCGGGTCTATTAGCAAAGGACGAACCTAAAGGCAAATCAGAAAAAGGTCAAAAAGCTTATAAAGAGTGTAAAGTCGTATGTCAGAAAAAGGCAGAAAGACTTGAGAAAGAAGGAAATCTCGGTCTTGATCAAACTGAGGGTGAGGAGTATAGCGAGTGCATAATTACGAACTGTACGCCGTTGCTCTACGAAAAAGGCGAAGCCGAATTACCTGGTGGCGCACTGGAATAACACCTCATTAAGAAATTAAAATAACAACCGTTCATCTATTGATGAGCGGTTGTTTTGTATTTAAATATGATCAGTACGTTTTTTAAAGAAATAGAAACTGGTAATAATGCACAGACAGGTAAACAATAAAAGCATTACTAGACAAATCCACAGTGGTAAAAATTGATTGCCACCAATTGCTGCTTGGCGTAATCCTTCGGTGACATACATGAGCGGATTGAGGTAGGTCAGTGCGCCTAGCAAGGGAGAAAATTGTTGAATAATGTAACGTGGCACCCAGAATCCACCCAAAATGAGCAATGGCTGATTAATGCGAATCCAAAATTGGGAAATTTGCGCTGTTCTCAGGATGCACGACATTAGAAGATTGTACGATGAACAGAAAAATGCGCCTACAAAAACCATAATCTCCAATGCAATCCAGGAAGTATTGGTCGTGACGAATTGATCACGAAAAACAAGCTTTGCTACAGGAAAATAGGGCATTAACATGAGAAAGGTGCACAGAGCAGCAAATGTGATGCGTTCCAAGAGCACAAAGCGCGGCGGCAGGAGCGAAATTTGATAGTCGATAAAACGATTTTGTTCCAAATCAAACATCAGTTCGTTGGTGTACTTATTTGATAATGTGATGAGGGCGAGCAGAATATTGCCCACAAAAATTGCCGTGCCCATTGCTTGCTGATGTGCGCCAAAATAAATATTGGATTGCAGATATAAAAAAGTGAATGCGTAGAGCATCGGATAAATAAGAATGTAATTGATCAAATAAGAATTTTTTGATTTCCATCCTAGGGTAAAATCTCGCCATAAAAATACGCAAAAAATATGCATTGTTCTGAGCATGTTGTACCTCACACTGGATCCAGGCGTTTACTCACGCCGCGGCTAAATAAGAGCCAGCTGACTGTTATACCAACTAACAACATAGGTATAGATACAAAAATTGGTAAAAAATCGGGTCCGCCTATAAGCGTTGCACGTAGCCCTTCTGCGACATAGGTAAATGGGTTTGCCAAGAACAGAACGCCTACGGTTGGTGAGAACGCAAAAACTTTTTTCCAGGGAAAGAACGAACCACCAAATAACAACAAGGGAGTCAGGCGGCGGGGCCAAAGATTGTCGAAAAACCATCTAAAGCTATACATAAGGCTAAATGATAAAAATAGACTTGCCATGAAAAATAATGACAAAAAATAGACCACTACAAACAGCAGCGGACTTGTATGCACCGTAACAAACGAAGAGCCAAGAGCGATGATGCCAAGAGAAAAAAGAGGAATGGTAGTGACTAACTGCTCAATCATAAAATTCACAATGTAAACACCAAAGAGCCACTGTTTGTTCAAGGGCAGTGTTAAGCGGTAGCTGATAAAGCGGTTGTATTCGACATCAAAGAGCAACCGCAACGAAAGTCCATAACCGAGTGTTATGCACAACTGGATAATCGTACCAATAAAAGTCGGTGCAATTAGATTTGGCGCCATGCCCGCAAGAGGCAGAAGGTGTCCAAACACAAGTACTTGTAGAGCAACAATGGCAGCGCCATCAACTAATTTACTTTTTAGCTGGAAACTCAGTACATACGCATCACGTTTAACGAGTTGCCAAAACACATTGAAGTTGGTGGTTAATGCTCTAGCCATGATTATTCTGCTCCAGCTCAGTTGCAGCATTCTGATGGGCTTCTTGCGTTAGCGCAATAAAAATTTCTTCGAGTGATTTTTGTTGATGTTTTGATTTGAGCTCTTTTACATCAGCGATGAGCAGAACTTTGCCTTTGCTCAAAATGCAAATGCGGTCAGACAAAATTTCAGCTTCATCAAGATAGTGGGTGGTCAAGATTACGGTGATGCCTTTTGCTTTGAGTTGTTTTATGTAATCCCACAAAATGCGGCGCACGTCAGGATCAAGACCAACGGTTGGCTCATCAAGAATAACAATTTCGGGGTTGTGCATGAGCGCACGTGCAATAAGTACTCGTTGCTTGGTGCCACCAGAAAGTGCATTGATTTCATAGTCTCGGTAGCGCGTAAGTTGAAAATTCTCCATGAGTTCTTGCGCTCGCTGACGAACCACAGCTTCTGGAAGTAAAAAATACCGGCCCGCGAATAACAAATTTTCTTCAACCGTTAATTGCATATCGAGGTTTTGTCGTTGCGGGCAAAAGCCGAGTGCTTTGCGGTAATTTAATAAAGTATGGTAGATCGATTCACCTTTAAACAGCACATCACCAGAAGTTGGTGGATGCAAGGTAGCAAGAATTGATGATAGGGTGGTTTTGCCAGCACCATTAACACCGAGCAAACCAAGAATCTCGCCTTGTTTGATATCGAGCGAAACGTCATCGAGAGCATTAAAGCTGCCATGCGGTGTCTGATAGGTTTTGATGATATTTCTTATTTCTAAAATATTCATATGAATTTGGAATTTATGAAGATGATATTTTTATCTACTATAACGAGATGCGTAGTTATTTACAATAAAACTACATCAAGGGTATGAAAATCTGCTTGCATTTTTCTGGACTATTCCACAATACTTGGCTAAGTATTTTATAACCATCATCATTAATTGAGAGAAAAAAATGCTCATTAATAAAATGATAGTTTGCAGTGTGTTGGTTGTAAGTTTAAGTTGTAGAATTTGCTGCATGGAGACATCTCCAACAGGAAATTCACGTGATGAAAATAAAAAACCTATAACTGTGCAGAAGGTTCTTGCGCAACAGCAGATGGAAGGTGAACATCCGGGTACGTTTGATAAGACTATAAAAAACATGAGGCAATTAGACGAAGAAAAAAAGCCAATCCCTGATTCAGGAGAAAAGTTATTTGAAGCTGAACATGAATAAGGAGAAATGAAGTAATGCTCTTGAAATTATTTGCGGTGACGTTTTTATTATTATCACAGATTAGTCATGGCATGGAACAAGCAGTATCTTCTAGGCGAATTTTGACATCTGATTTAGACGAAGATTTTATGTCAAACTTGCCAGTGCAAGGTGCAAAGCCAAGCTTGCCCGAAATAAAACCAACCGCAATAAACAAAGAAAAACTCCCCAAAGCTAAACCTCTACAACCTCAAAAGTATGAAGATCTGTTTCCTAGCCAAGAACCAACAGTAGTTTCAACAAGCATGCAAACGCTACAACAACGTGAAGTAGTAGTTGCAAGCACCACCAATTTGTCAGAAGTAATTGTTCATAAAGCACTACCGACAGCAGCCAATGACTCGGTTGGGAATGATGATCGGAGAAAGGCTCATGAGTTAGTTCCCAATGATTCAGCCAGCTCAACGCAATTGCCGGTAATTATTGTTGATGGCCCGCAAGTTCCAAGTAAAAGATCAAAAAGTCATGCGCAGAATAGTGCAACTACCGAAAAAAGAAAACAGACAAAAGAAAAAAGTTATCGGGATAATTTACCTGCCGACTACAAGCGTAGCTGTGGTTTTAATCAATTCTTTATGTATATTTATTATTCATTCAATGATGGAGCAACTGCAAACGCGATTCACTATGATCTTTTTCAGAAACCTGAACATACGCATGAATGGTCTGATTCATCAAGCAATGATGAATAAATTATTCCTGCTCTAAGCGAGAGAGTCCAAAATTTTTACTTCTCGAAAACATCTTGCGGAAAAACATGTAGCCAAGCACAAAATAAAAGATGCTCAACAAAATGCTCAAATAAATATACTTAGAAGGCAGCGCATGATTGGCAATCGCATACCGAGTGCCTTCAAACACATACGTCATGGGCAATAGCCGTGCGATAATCTGAGCCCAGTGCGGTAGAATGGTGATCGGATAAAATACACCGCAGAATGCTGCAAACAGCCACGGAATTGACCAGATAAAATTTTGTACCCGTTGACCCCACCCTAATAACATGCCTGATACAAAAAATCCGGTGCTCCAGCCCGAGAAAATGAGCGCCATCATGAGTGGAATCATAAGCCAACCAAGAGAAAATACGTTGTAACCATGGAGCAACCAGATTACGAATGAACAAAATAGCACGGTGAAAGAAGATTTTACCATGCCAAGAAGCATCGCGCTCAATGACCATTCGCCAATGCTGAGCGGACTTGAAAATAAATTTACTAAATTTCTGTCCCACAATTCATTGACCAAACTAACAGCAATATCCATGTGCGAACGACTCATAATATGGAAAAGCGTTAATGCCGTTAGCGTGGTAAGTGCCACAACATTGCCACCAGGTTGATTGGTGCCAAGCCAAGCGCTGGTGAATCCCCACAGCGTAATGTCAAGCAATGGCCAATACACGAGATCGGTAATTTGCAAAAGATCACGAGAAAGCAACAACAGATTTTTTTGTATGACCGTAGTTATGCGCTGCAAATTCATGATTTTTTTCCTTTCAATGCTTCTTTAAATTTTTGATTGGGGCCCCCAGGTGGAATGAAACGGAAGTTTGGGGCTATTCTGCTATGTGCCAGAAATAATCTTCAAGTGTTGGACGTTCAATGGCGATATGCGAGTAAACGACGCCAAGTTGCATAAGTTCAGTCAGGAGTTGTGGAATTTTTTCCTCATCAAGAGTGATTTCTATGCGCCGCTCTTTAGTAAAGTGCGCGATGGAGCGCTGCTGCAGGTATTCTTGGGCACGCTTCATGCCATCGGTAATAATAAAGTGTACGTGAGCGCCGGCAACACTGGCGGCCAGTTTTTTTGGTGTATTATCGGCGATAATAGTACCATGTTTAAGTACAAGAACGCGATCACATACTTCGGCAACTTCATCCATGTTGTGCGAAGTGAGCAACACGGAAATGCCGCGCTCTTTTTTTTGGTGCAAAATGAAGGAGCGAATTTCGTAGGCGATGTTTGGATCAAGCGCTGCTGTTGGTTCATCGAGCAATGCAATTTTAGGTTCAGTTAAAAACGCTTTCACGAGCATGGCACGTGTTGCTTGACCTGCTGATAATGTGCTGCACAGACGGTCGCGTAGGTGCCACATATCAAAAAATTTCATGAATTCTCTGATTTTAGCATCGATTTCATTGCGCGGTATGCCATAAAGTTGTCCAGCAACTGCCAAATTTTCATAGATCGTGAGCTTTCCAGGAAGTTTTACATAAGTACTTGCAAACGTGATATATTCGAGCACTTCACTGCGATGTCGATAAAGATCTTTGCCAAAATAGGAAATGCTTCCCGAAGTTGGTGACATAACGCTGAGCAGCAGCTGAATAGTCGTTGTTTTGCCCGCGCCATTTGGACCTAAAAATCCTAAAATTTCACCTTGATGCAGATCAAAGGAAATATTATTCACCGCTACAAAAGGTTCTTTTTTTGGAGCTCGTGAAAACCACTTTTTTTTCGGCTGAAAAATTTTTACTAAGTTGCGCACTTGCAACAATGGAATAGTGTTCATATTTTTTCTCAACGTTAACACGTAAACAAATTACGCATTTTTTTGAGTTCGTGATGGTTCGACAGGCTCACCACGAACGGGATTAATTATTTTTTGCAGAGCTTATACGTTGTGCTTAGCGCTCTTCATAGCCTCTCAGAGAGAAATTTTAGGTAGTATGAGGAATCTACAAAGATAAGAAGAAATTTATGTAACCGTTCGTGGTGAGCCTGTCGAACCATCACGAACTCCATTAGTCGCTAGTCTACCCAAATTATGTATTTTCGACAAGCCATCACTAGTCAGTCCCAAAAAAGCGAGCACCAAAATCACCAATACCAGGACTGATGAATTTGTCTGGACTCAAGTGATCATCAATCGATGCGCTTAAATACGCAACATGAGGAAATTGTGATTTTAAATGTGAGTTTTCTTCACGTAGGTTAATTGCGACAAAGTTCATGACACGACTGAATAATATGATGAATGTCATTGTGATCTTCACCTGACGGTAAAAGCCTTAGTCGTGTTTGAGAGTTTTGCGACAAATCGGTGATTGTATCGATATGATCGCTGCCTAATAAATCATCTTTAGGTACTATTGATACAAAAAATTTATATCTTGATTTGCGAATGAGTTCTTGAAATAGGTTAATAGGTTTTTGACACCATAAATTGCATTGTGTGATCATGCGTATAAAAAGTGCAGCAACAAATGCACTTGTACGAGAGATAGAAGAAAATATCGTTTTTTTCATTTGATAATTTAACGAGCTGTATAAATCCAAAAGAGGACTGGTAAGTATTATAGAACCGGGAACAAGCATATTCTTAATGTTATTGCGCATAGCTTCATCAATGCCGACTGTTTTTAATATAAGCGCATTTTCAACATTTGTAGGCATTTCCAAGACGTGAAGTGCTCTAATCCAAGTTGCAGCCCCGCGTGAATGCCCAAATGCATGAACTTTTTTAAAACCATTCTGTACGCAGGTTTTAAGCACAAATAGCAATGTTTTGACATCACGCTCTTGACCTAGATTGATTGAATATCCAGCCCATAATTTGCCCAAAAAACTTGTTTTGGGATTAAAAAAAGCACGATCAGAAAAATTGAATGCGATGAGTGATTTTTTAAAGAGATGAGCATTGTTTTGATACCATTGGCCATAGTGACCAAATCCATGGGCGCAAATAATAGGTTCATTATCGTTTTCTTGAGGCACATAGGTAATACCTGGATCAAAGCCAAGAGCTTTCTCAGCTTCTTGTGCATTGTAAACCAGATTTTGCGCGGAGCTCGTGCTAGTGGCACATAACATAATGAGCGCAAGCCATAGGCCATGCATGTTAGGTATTCTTTTGAAAATACTTGTCATAATTTTTCCTAGTCGGACTAGTGTATAACAAACCCCGTGAAGTTTCCCTCACGGGGTTTTATTATCGTGATATTGTCAAATTACTTTGAATCGCTGCCGAATAAACTAGCTAGGGTAACAAGACCCGTCAGAATCCAGTGGCGGTAGTTTTTGATGAACTTTTTAGTCGTTCCCAAAATCCCATTTTTCGGAGTCTTATTATTATATAAGTCCTTTACTTCTTCAGGATTTTGTAGCGCATATGCACCAGCAAGAAGTACACCGTTTCCAAGAACAATGCTACCAACTTTATTCACGGTATTATGACCTGTAATTGCGCTTACGGTTGATCCAGTGAGAGCTGTAGCTTCTTGTGCAACCTTATCGGCGTGTATACACTGAAGCATATTGCCAGCAACTGTGCCATAGATAATCGCGCCAATACATTTACCCGCTTCGCTACCTATGTCGGACCATGTCCAGCTAGGTGTTTTAGCATCTTCGCCTTTTTGGCCTTCAACCTGTCCTTCTTGGCCTTGCTGTCGTTGACCTTGGTCGTCTTGCAATGCTTGGACATTCATTGATACCATAGATACCAACACGCCAGCTATAATGAGTTTTTTAACCATCTTCATAATTATAACCTCCAAATATGGTTTAAAAAAAATACAATTTCTACTACTTAGTTTATATTAAATCTTCTATTTGTCAATAAGATTTTTTGGCTTAATTTTACCCTGTGAATCCCTGTAAATCCCTGTAAATAGAGCTAATTATTTAGAAGATCTATAGTAAATCATACCTTATTTATTCAATTTGTCAATAATGGGGGGGGTGGGGTACGATGATAGGGTTCTAACCTGTTCAAACCTGTAATGAGAATTCGAGATAAGGAAAATTTCTCAAATCCGGTCATGTGGTTCGATACACCCTCGCGTCGCTCGGGGAACTCACCATGATCGGAATATTTGGTGAGGCTCCCCTGAGCTTTGGTCGAAGGGTGATTTGCGTAGCAAATTGTATCGAACCATAAGTCTGAATTAAGGATGATCCTTCGATACACCTCGCAAAATGCTCGGTACTCAGGATGACCGGCGCTGGTAACCTTCCCTATTCTTATCCCTAATTTGCGGTAAATAACCTTTTACCTCTCTTTTTTAACTATTCCACTTGTATTATTTAATGAATGTCATATACTAAGAAGTATGAAAAAATTACATAATAGATATTTTATATGTGGAGGTTTATATGAAAGCTATGAGGTTAATTGGTAGTTTGGTAGCAGTTTTATCTATGAGCCATATCTATGGCATGCAATCGGCCAGCTACAGTGGTTCTAATCCAAAAAATTGCTTGCTTGCAAGATTTATGAGATTGGATTCAAATCGCTACTTAGACACTAAGGCTGGTGCTATTATTACTACTTACTCTAATGAAATCAGTGCAGAATTCAATTCTTGTGTTTTAAAGAAACTTGTTGCGGATAAGATTATTGATGAGAACATATATTTGTCGTTCTTATCAACATTTGATCTTGATGCTTTTTATACCGTGACTAAAAATAAAGGAACGGAAAGAGTTACATACCAATCGTATGAAGTACACCGCAAAGCTGATCTAGTAGGCAAGTTTGAGGTAGTGATGCCTCAAAATATAAAAACATACCTAATTGCATTAATAGATGTATTTGCCAATTATTATGATAAATTAGTGCATGGTGATGATACTTCCCTTGGTCTGCACTTTCACAAAAATAAGCCAGGGATATTTTCTTGGGGTGAAATAGGATGTAAAGAGGAAAAGCCTTGTCATGCTATACGTTTTGAAATCGGTTCTGAAGAACAACTTTTGCAAGGTGTGGCACTGAAAGAAGTAATGTATGATAATCATGGACGTCCTACAATATGTCATTGTATCAATCCAATGGTACGCAATAATTTTGATCTTATGTTAAAAATACGGTGTGACTCTATTAAAGGGGATATTCTCAAAAAAAGTTTGGAGATTAAAGGAAGAAGTAAATCACAAGCAAGCTTTGAAGATAAAGATATACGAGAGTTATATGGCGATAACTAAAACTAGAAGGCTCTGAATTTTTCAGAGCCTTTCAATTTTCTTAAAAATTAATATGGCTTACTCATTAATTCTTTGAGTGCCGTAATGCGCTTAACAGGTGTAGGGTCTTCCTTGTGCAGAATAGCGCACCAGAAGCTTACCCAATCGCCGAGATGAATCAGGTATAGCATACGTTCTGTAAATGAAGTACCAGCCGTTTGAATAGTAATTTGATAAGCTACCGAACCATTAATGATATCTTTTGTGATGGTAAGTCTTTTTTCCATACGCTTGTTCATTTCTTTATCAATAAGCCAAATAACACCAAATCGTTTTAAAATATCTGGATTTTTATCAAAGCCTACAATTTCATTATGATCAAGTTCAGGCAGCTCCTGAGAACTGGCAAGCATCTTACTATTTTCAGCAAATTGCCCACGCCAACGGCGCGCTATAGTGCTTGTATGCTCAGCTTCACCATAAATTAATGGGTAACTTTGGTAAATTTGCTTTGCAATTTGTAGTGCTTCATTGTTGTCAGAAATTTCTGACCAAAAGGCGCGCTGTTTTTTGAGCAAGTCGACAGCATCTTCAAGCTCGTGATTAACGCTATTTTCAATTAGATCAAGAGAGCGCATTACATATAAGAGCGGCACAGCCAGATACCCAAGCGCTGCGCGTGGAGGTAGGCCTTGTGGAATAGTAATCATATCGTAATGGTGTATTTCTAGTTCATGCATTAATTTGCCGCCAGAAGTGATGCCAATAATATGGGCATTTTTTTCATCAGCTTCTTTAAATGCACTGAGAGTTTCTTCGGTGTTGCCGGAATAACTTAGGCAGATAACCAGCGTATGTTTATCAACCCAATTTGGGAGAGAATAGGTCCGTGTAACAATCATGGGAATGGTGGTCGTATGTTGACTTAATAAACAAACAATATCACCAGCAATAGCAGATCCGCCCATGCCGACAAAAACGATATTTTTTATGTTTTTATACTCTTTCCGCAACGTTACATTTTCGCCAATGCGCATAGCTTCATGTAGTTGCTCAGCAAAATTGAATATGGTGTCAAACATATGAAGGGAGTCATATTTTTTATAATCAAGGTTCATGATTTTTATAGTGTAAAAGAGTTATTACTAGTAAACCTCTTACACTATAAATCAGATTTTAGGGAAGGCAATCCATTTATTTTAGAACGCGTCATTTTGAAGGCATTAGTGCGAGAACTTCATCAACATTAAGGACTACTGAACGATTTATTTTTTGTGGATCGCAAAACCACTCACCAAGGCAAATATTAGTAGTTTTATTTTTGTAATCTAATGTTAGATGCATTTCAGTGTCAGGAAAAGCCTCAAGGATTTTCTGATAGCTGTTGTACGTCTTTTGAGCAAACTGGGTATAGCTGGCAAGAAGTTGATTGTTTTTATTTTTCTCTTCGATTCTTGTTAGTTGTTGCTCATCAACCCAGCAATCTACGATGAATTCTTCATGCATTCTTATAGAGCCTGAATCGTAAATAAACTTGCCTTTTGTAATGGAGTTGTTGACGCATACAAATCTAAAATTATCATCGTCTAATTTAGTTTTCCAAATGGTACCGCCGATTTCATTGAGCCTACCTGCAATATTGCGGGCCAGTGTTATAGCATGGGTAGCTTCCATCGCGCCTATTGTGGTAAAGAAGTTTATTGCAATCAGAGCAAAAATTATGGTTAATTTCACGCTATCCTCATTGATCACTGTGTTGATTTTAATTGAACATTATTATATCTGTTCAGCCTTTAATTACTCAACAGCTGATTTTAGGGAAAGCAATCAACGAAAATTTTCGCGGACTGATGTGAACTCTGGCGTTGTTAACTAAAAGGGTTCAATTTTTTTATCGTGTCAATATAACGCAAGAGTAGAAGTTCATCGGGAGAATTAACCGTAACCTTATGTTTCCAGGTTGCCTCCATAAGTTGAAATGCCTTTTCAACATGGTCCGGAGTTAGCACAGAACTATTATCTGCAAGGACGCAGCCAAGAATATAACTAACAAGTATCATGGCACTGCCACCTGGATGTCCTTTGAGGCGATGCGCCAAACTTTCCAAAAATTCTCTATTTTTCAACAGAGAGTAATCGATCGTTTTATTATCTTTGTTTCTCATAAGTGCATAAACGGCATGTGAGTTGTTGTCTCTATTTTCAAAAACATAGCCGACATGCATCTTGAGCATATCCACCAGCGCTGCATGATCTGGCAAAGAAAAATTAATCTTTATGCCAAAATGTTTCATGAGTTCCGGATCTAATTCCTCAGGTGATTTGCGTGTACAACATATAAGTAAGAGCTTTTGCGTAGGATTTTTTATGTGTCCAGTAGCCATATCAAAAGCTTCTTGAGCATCACTAGCATGTGATTTAGATGCAAGAAAATCGTCTGCTTTATCGATGATGAGATAAGTCTGTGTTATTCCTTCTTTCTCATCTACAGGATGCAACATAAACCAATACTTAGTTCTTTCGACAGTTAGTAATGTTAAAGCTTCGTAAAAATTATGTAAAGCATGGGTGCCTGTGGCAAATTTGCAATAATCCGCAAGGAGCAATGCAAATAATGTTTTTCCTGCACCTGAAGGGCCATACAGTAGAATTTTTTCAAAGTTGCCACCTTTTTGCTTAGTTGCAGCTATCTTGTCCATCATTGAAGTGAGCATTGCTTCATGTTGTGGGTCGAGAACCATGTGTTCTTTAAGAAAGGCAGAAGCGAAATCTTTGCTGCTTGCATTAATGCTTAAAGCAAGGCTAAAACTTAGAATTAGTGATATTTTTGATAAAAATGGTCTCATAACACTCCATTTAGAAATAAATTACATAGTTTAATAAAAGTATAAATTTTCTATAAAAATAATCAATCTGGATACTTTTAAGAGGGTAATAAAAAACCCCATACATTTCTGCATGGGGTTTGATTTCTTTGTATCAAAGCTAATGAATGGATCCTGAAACCAGTCCAGGATGACAAATAAGAGCCTTAGAAACGGGAACGGAATCCGCCGCCACGGTCGTTGCTTGAGCCACCGCTGCGAGGGCCTGAACGGAATCCACCTTCACGTGGTCCACGATCATAACCGCCACCACGGTTGAATGAAGGACGAGCTTCACGAGGACGAGCTTCGTTGATGCGAAGTCTTTGACCGTCAACTTCTTTGCCATTCAAAGCTGCAATTGCTTGTTTTGAAGCTTCTTCATCTTCCATGTCGACGAAAGCAAAACCGCGAGGTTCTCCAGTCACTCTATCTTTAACCATTTTTACCGATGAGACCAAGCCATAAGTTTCAAAAAGAGACTTTAACGTGCTTTCAGTTGTTGTTCGGGATAAATTTCCAACGTATATTGTATTCATTATATATTCACTGTTCTTTATAAAAAAATTAATAATAACAACTCGTATTTATATTAGTGCCTCTTTAACTTAGTTTTTGGCGCACCACCTTTCTGTATTAGTTAGTTTACTCTATTATAGCACATTATACATGTTTCGCCAGTCTAGCATGGAATAGTTAATAAGAAAACACCTTACTAAGTGGCTTAGGATTGCACGTTTTTATGGTTAACGTAAGATAAGAGAGCATTGGCATCATTTTAGACTTTTTAAGGGTATTTCATGAAATTTTCTATAGCCTGGATATTTGAGCATTTAGCCGCGGATTGGCACGCATTCCCCATTAATGAGCTCGTTGCCCAATTTAACCAAAAAACTGCCGAAATCGAACGGATAGAGCCTATTTCTTATGACCTTATGACATTCTCTATGGCTCAACTCATGGCTGCCGATAGTCAAAAATGTATGCTTTTTAGCCCCGAATGGCGCAAGGAAATAACACTCAATCCACGTGAAGGTGCCACCATTGGCGACTGGTTTTTACTCAAAAAGGAAGCAGTGGATATTCGCTGGGCGTTTTTATCTGATCTTGGTAGTGGAAAAGATGGCATGGTTCCAAATCTCTATTGTCCAGAGCATCTGCAAGACGGTTCATGGAAAAAGGAGATTTTGACAAAAGATTGTATCATTGAAGTCGATAATAAATCGATTACTCATCGGCCAGATTTATGGGGCCACCGTGGTATTGCGCGCGAATGTGGTGCTATTTTAGGAGTGCCATTAAAGCCTTTTGAGCAGTTTCTTGATACCTTGCCAATCACACGAGGTCCAAAAACCATAGCGGCAGATATTCTTTCTCTTTCTGTGCACAATGCAGGGTGCAAAAGTCTTGCAGCCCTGAATGCAACGATTGCTGAAAATCGTCCCTCATCTATAACAATGGCATTTACCTTAGCAAAAGTTGATGTGCGACCAATTAATGCGCTTGTTGATCTTACTAATTACGTGATGTTTGATATTGGTGCCCCTATGCATGTGTTTGATGCGCAAGCAGTGGGTACAAACACGTTAAGTGTTAGGCTGGCAAAAACCGGAGAAAAACTTGCGTTGCTTGATGGCGAAACAGTGACACTCGCTGATTATGATCTGGTGATCACTGACGGTAAGAATCCAATTTCTCTTGCTGGCATTATGGGCGGCAAAGCAACCAGTGCGCAGCTTGCAACAAAACGCATATTAATTGAAGCAGGTTGTTTTGATGCATCGATGATACGGCTTGCCTCTGCGCGACTCAAAAAAAGATCAGAAAGTTCAGCGCGTTTTGAAAAGAGCTTAGATGCAAACGAGCCTGAATATGCTGTCCGTAGATTTTTAAAATTGGCGCACGTGCAGCAACTTGGGATAACACCGGCCTCGCATATATTATTTGTCGGTGAACAAGGCCAGACAAAATCTATAGAAGTTTCGCATCATTTTATCGAAAGTAGGTTAGGGGTCACGCTTGAGCAAAAACAGGTAATTAACATTCTTGAGCATCTCGAATTTGGAGTTGCTATCGAGAAAAGAGCCGATGACGTGCTTTACAAAATTACTGTCCCGCCATTCCGCGCAACTAAAGATGTATTAATTAAAGAAGATATTGTGGAAGAGGTTGGACGTTGTTATGGCTATGATCGCATTCCACGAGCACTCCCCGTGCAGCATCTAAAACCATGGGACATGACACCAGTGATGCGCACCCGAATGGTTAAGCAATTTCTTGCCTATGGCGTGCAGATGCAAGAAGTATATAACTATGCATTATTTGATGAGCAATTTTTACAACAACTTGATTGGGCGCCAAGAGATGCAGCGCGAGTACAAAGTCCTATTTCTGAACACTGGCAGCGGCTTGTTACGTCGCTAATTCCCCACCTTATTAAAAATGTCCAAGTAAATGCTGAACACCATGACCATGTACGATTTTTTGAGTGGGGTAGAACTTGGTCAGTGACAAATGACAAAATTGCTGAAAAGCGCGTGCTTGCTGGTATCATGGTGCATCAAAAAGGAGTAATAGATTTTTATACGGCAAAACAAGATATTGAACGATTTTGTTCAATGCTTGCATTGCCCATTTCATGGACGAACATGGCAACGCCTGAGGATCCTTGGTATGCGCCCCATGAATCAGCGTATCTCATACATGAAGGTACGCAGGTTGGTAGGGCAGGAAAAATTGATCAATCATTCTTGCACCGCGTTGTCCTTGGCGATGGTTTTATTTTTGAATTTGATGCAGATTTCTTAGTAAATTATGTGCAGTCGCTTAGAAAATATGAGCCTACCAGCAAATATCCAGAAGTAATCCGTGATATCAGTTGTTGGGTTCCCGTAGCTGTCATGGTCGATCAGATTATTGCATTAGTGAAAACCGGTAGCCCCTTGCTGCGCGATGTTCATATTCTCGATTATTTTACGAGCGAAGAAGATAAAAATCGCAAAGCATTGACGATTCGCCTCGTTATTCAAGATTTTACCAAGACCTTAACCAAAGAAGAAGTTGATTCTATTATGCATAGCATCACTCAGTCTCTGGAAAAAATAGGAGCCGTCATACGATGAGAAAAAATAAAATTTTAGCCGGTTATGTGTTGTTGGCAGTAATGATTTTCCTGCTCGATCGTGTGACCAAATGGCTTGTGCTTTTGAATTTAGAGGACACGTATCACGTAACGTCTTTTTTATCATTTGATCTGGTCATGAATCGTGGTATTTCATGGAGTTTATTTCACTCAACGAGTGTACTTATTTTTATGGTCCTCACCGCATTTATTGCTTGCATCATTGTGGGCCTCACGGTGTACACTATTCGTCGCTGGTATCAAGGCCATATGATATTTGGCGAAGTGCTAACGCTTTCGGGTGCGTTATCAAATTTCATAGACCGCATTATTTATGGTGGCGTTATTGATTTTATTGTTGTCTCAGTTGGTGGTTGGACATGGCCAATATTTAACGTTGCTGATTGCAGCATTGTGCTGGGCATTCTGCTGATGGGGCTGATGATGTACCGCGCGTCCTGAAAACAAGGTATATAGATTTTGCAACGTTGCTTTTTTAAAAAAAAGAAATTTTAGTTATTCCGTTCGTGGTGAGCATAGTCGAACCATAAGTCAGAATAATTTTTAACTTACTTGCCGTAACATCTGCCTTATTTAAAAAAAATAACAAAACATCGTTCCTAGAAAAAAAACAAATTATCCGAAGGGTTTTTTATTTGGACTGTGGTTCGACTATGCTCACCACGAACGGATAGAATCAATTCATTATGCTTGCCAATATTAAATATTTGTTATCTTCGGTTTGGTATGCTGCTACCTATATTCTCGCACCGCCTTTTTGCTCATATTGCAAAGAATTTATGAAAGTCCGTGCTGTGTTGTGTGATGAATGCAAACTTATGATCCGACCTGTAGTCAGCGCGAAGCTTGCAATAACCAGAACTTATGACATTAAAGTTTTTGCACTAGGTGCTTATGAAGAACCTCTACAATCACTCATTCGAGCAAAACATCATGGCGATCGCATTGCTTCTCGCGATTTAGCAAAATTATTTTGTTCCACTGGAATGCTTGACGCAGTACCATGTGATTATTGGGTTCCCATTCCTCTGCATTGGACTCGTTTCGCCTCAAGAGGTTTTAACCAGGCTACGGAAATGGCAGCGATATTTTCACAAGAAAGTGGCAAGCCAGTTGCTGAACTACTCAAACGCAACAAGCGTACGAAATTTCAAGCGCTGTTATCGCCCCAAGCTAGGCTGAGTAATGTCAAAGAAGCATTTTCCTTGCACAAGCAAAATATGGAACAATATCGAGATAAGCATCTCATTCTTGTTGACGACCTTATGACCACAGGATCCACATTGCAAGAAGCCGTGCGAGCGTTGCGCATGGTGCAACCCGCATCAATTACGGCTGTTGTATTTTGCCGCGTGGTGTAACAGCTATTTTTTTTGGTCAGTTATCTTATCGTCTTTTTTTTCGTCTTGCTTTAATAACTTATAAGTATCGTCTAATTGTTTTTGCATAGATTCAAAATCATATCCGCTTACAGAATCTCGTCTCTTGATATCATTAACCACCGACCGGATAGTTTTGGCGGTATATCCTGATATTAAGTAATGGTGCTTATTGCATGCTTCGATCAGAAAATCTAAAGTTTTGAGAGTTTCTGCAGAATTACTTGATTGACGATTTCTTGAAACTTCTATTGCCTGTTCAGCAAGAACACGATTAACTTCATGTCCTTCCGTAATACGGTTGCCCAAATAATCAAAAAATTCATCGATATCCTGAGCTTTGCAGGAATATTTTCCTTCTAAATAATCAAAAACAGATTCAACAGTTTCCGGAATTGGAACATTTATTTTTAATTTTGATTCAAGTGTGCCCTGAACTATGTGCTGCCCAAAAGTAGCTACATCTCCTGCAAGTCTAGATGAGGTTTCATTACAAAGTTTGCTAAAATAATATGTTGTTGAACCAGATGGCTCTCTATTGGGGGTAAGGCAACGCTTACTCGAATCACTAAGAATTTTCTTAATGGCGAGAAGCGAAGCATTAATTGTTTCGCTTTGTTGTTGAAGCTCTTTTATTGATGATTGTGATTCTTTGATAGCTAGATTGCGCTGAAGTCGTTGATCTATCTGACTCATTACTACTTGATTGTGAAGTTTCAATCGTTTGCGATGTGTAAATGAAAGAATCATAAGAATAAGATCATTGTTGTCCATTAAGTAGCTATGTTTTTCTAAAGCATCCGTAAGGTTAAAAAGATCGTCTTTGCCATCATTGGAAGCTACTTTGCGCATGTGATATTCTCTTTCCCGAATTGCGCGACTTATAATATGGCCTTTAGTTATATTCTTTCTATGCCATTTATATTTTTCATCAAGGGAAGTTGGACAAGTTTCGAGAATGCCTAACTTCTCATCTAGAGTTCCATTAAGAATATATTTACCATAGGTAGCATAATAACCATATACTCGTGTGTTGAATTCATCGCTCCAGCCCCATAGATTCCAAAAGTTTTTACTTGGAATATCTTGCTGTACCGTCGGAATAATACCAACGCTCGTTGGTTCCTGTTGTACTGAGATTATATCGACGAGATTTGAACCTTGGTGTGACCCATCTCTACTGATAACGGCAGTTTGCAGTGAAGAGCTTGCATTTTGCCCCGAACTGAAATCCGTTGGTTGAGAAGAATCGGGGCTTTGTTTGACTTTTTTTTGTCCGTCGCCATCGACTGATGAACTGATTTGAGCATTAAGTGTTGATGAATCCGATGAAGTACTTTTTTTTGTTTCACTGTCTGTAGAAAGCAGTTGAGGTTGTTGCTCTTGTTGAAGCTTGACTGACAATGAGCTTTCCTGCTGCTGTGAAGAGCTTGCACTTTGTTCATCGTTTTTTTGTTCACCTTGCGTGACTGGCAGACTGCTTTGAGCATTAGTAAATGAATCTGTTGAAGTGTCTTTTTTTGCACTACCTGTGGAAGAAACTTGAGCTTGTTGTTCTTGTTGTAAGGTGCTAACCGGCTGCGATAAATTTTTTGAGCCAGCACTACCACCACTACTTGATGATGTCGAAGAGTTTGCATCCTTTGGTTGCTGCTGAGTTTCTGATGCAAGTTGTTGCAAAGGTTTCTTTAGATCAAAGTCAAAAGGTTTTGCAAATAGTTCAAATTCAGTCTGCTGTGGCTGTAGTGGCGTGGTACTAGATTTGCTTGTTGGTGGTTTAGGTTGTTCTTTGGGCTTACCTTTGTTCATCCCAATAATGGAGTGTCCGAACACTAACAAACCAATGGCGAGTCCTACTGTTTTTTTCATAACTTTCTCCTTTGAAATATTGATGAAGATATTTCAAGGGCATAGCATACTACTAATTTAGAGAGAAGCGATAGTGGGGATATATAATACTTGATATTGTCAAAACTAAATTCTGTGATAACCTCTTACCTCATAAGAAAAGTACCACCTTTATTATTAAAAAAGGATTTATTTATGAATATTAAATCTTTCCCTAAATATTTTTATGTGGGATTGTTAATTCCTGCGTTATTTTTGCCAGGCTGTGGCGCATGGGATTGGGTTAAGAGTAAATTAGGATGTTCTCCTGCAGGCAGGTCGGTCATGAGTAGCCCGATGACTAACGTAGCCGTCGATGACACAAGCGAAATCCTAGTAACCATCAATGGTAAACCAGCTGTTACCGTGAAAAGCTTCGAGCGCGATTTTGATATGTTGATGGAAGAAAATCCACAACTTAAACAAGTATTACCATTTATGCCTGAAGCTCGTCGTAATTTCTTAACAGGTTTGGTAAATCAAGAGATTGTGGACATGTACGTGCGCGATAACACTCTTGATCAAAAACTTGAATATCAACAAGATTTGGAACGTCTCCATCGCTCCGTTGTGCGTATGTTAAACACCAAATATTTCCAACAAGCTCATCCAGTAAATATTCAAGACGAAGAAGTACAAGCATACTACGACGCTAACAAAGACAAGATGCAAGAGCTGGTAGTTTCTCGCGGTGGTTGTCAAACTGTTGGCATTCAATTCGAAAAAGAATCAGAAGCCAAAACCTTCATGACAAAAGTCCAAAACAAAAATATTTCTGAAGTTGCGAAAACTGAAAAAATGACCGACAAAGTTCGCGATTTTAAATTGGTTAACAAGCAAAGCGTTGGTATCGATACCACATTGCGCAACAAAATTGTAACCATGGAAAAATTCCCAACAACCGAGATGATTAAAGTTGGTGACAAAGCATGGTGGGTCATTCAAGTTACCTCAAGAGAAGAAGCTAAATATCGCGCCTTTGAAGATGTAAAACAGCCGCTTCGTCAAGTTGTAGAACGTGAAAAGAGCAACGAAGCATTGCAAAAAGCTGTTGACGGACTCAAGAATGATATGAAGGTAGTGGTTAACGATGATTACTTCAAGAGAAGTGATAATGCGCAACAACCAGCTATGCCAGCATTAGCGCAAGCACCAGAACAAGCGCAACCACAACAACAAGCGACACAAGCAGTACAAGAAGCTGCTCCACAACCAGCACGCGCTGTATAATTAATTTCGACAACTTTATTCAATTAAGGGAGTCTATCTGCAAAGATAGGCTCCCTTTTTTTAAGCTTTTTTGATATAATTGTGTTCTCTGCTTTTTTAGAGACTTTTGGATAAAAGAAAAAAATTTAACAATCCCGTTCGTGGTGAGCCTGTCGAACCATCACGAACTCAAAAAAAATCTATTTTTTTTTGCAAGGTCTCCAATCTGATAACTAAACATATTTAGGCGTTCGTTATGGTTCGACAGGCTCACCACGAACGGGATATAATAACAAATAAATAGTCAATAGGAGTCATAATGAAAAAAATAAATATGTTTTGTCTCGTCATATTGTGTACCACACCATTTGTGTCGGCACGTGGTGATAAAAAAATTGAACCAAAAAAAACCGAATCAAAAAAAACTGATACTAAAAAAATTGCTGCACAACAAAAACCTCAAAAAAAACCTGAGTTATTTGTAGTCGATCAGATTGTTGCGATTATCTACGGTGATGATGTAACGGTTATTATTACAAAATCGGACACTGAAAAATTGAATTTGGATGGCAAACCACGGACACTGCCAGACTCCATATTCGAACAGCTTGTTTATATGGATGCGTTGAAATTTAAAATTGGTGCTGATCCTGAAGCAGTTGATCGGTATATTGCGATGATAATGCGAGAAAATAAGCTTTCGCAGGCAGATATTACGGCGATGTTTAGATCAGCAGGTTACACGTTTGAGGAAGGTCGCCAGCAGCTTTCGGTAATGTTTGCAGTTAATACGGTGCTTGATTTCAAAGTGAAATCGCGCCTGATTGTTCCTGAATCTAAAATTATTAGTTTTTATCAAGAACATCCTGTTTATGAAGAAGAAGCATTTCTTGTAGAGCGTGTGTTTGTACCGGCAGCAGATGATGTATCTGCCAAAGAGATGCAAGAAACTGTCGATCGTAGTCTTAAGCTGGGAAAAGAAATTCCAGGCGCAGAAATTTCATCATCGTTTTGGGTAAAGCGAAGTGAAATAGCTGAGGATAAACAGTTTCTAACCACCATGCAGGAAGGAAAATTATCAAGACCCGAACAAATTAAAGATGGCTTTGAAATGTTCAAGGTTCTTGAAAGAAAACCAGAATGTTTGGTGCCACTCGAAAAACGCTATCAAGAAATTTCGGGTCAACTCAGAAAACCGTTATATGATAAATTATTCGAAGAATATCGCAAAAGCCTCTTTGATGCAGCATCCATTGTGTACTATTGATCCGATTGTTCTTGTTTAGATTCTTCATACAATTGCAGAGCCTTTTCTATAAGGCTCTGTTTTTTTTCTTTCAACTCAGGCTTGCCATCAAAATAAGTGCTTAGCAAGGTCGCAAAATCCATATCAATTTTTAAGGCTGCTCGCATTTCCCGTGCAGCATGCGTGCGAATAGGATAAATGCCCACTATATGCATGGCATGTAAACATGCACGTTCAACTGCTTGCAGATCAACATGATCGGTTTTACCGGCAGGGACATGATACAAAATTTTTACCACAGCTCCATCGAGGTTATGTTGACTGAGTGCGTCAATAATTTGTTTGGTCTGATCCCCGGCGCCAAGCTCAACTTCAATCTGCACAAAAGGGCGCATCGGTGTTGTGATGAATTCGTGCGTTGTCTTTTGTTTTGATTCGATAGTGACTAGACAAAATCCTTTGTCTTCTTTGCGTTCGCCAAAATCGACTCGTTCAATAGAACCAGAGTAAACAACAGCAGGATGACCATGTGGATTCAAATTTTGATAACGATGCAAATGTCCCAAGCCGACATAATCAAAAGGAGCAATAGCAAGTTGTGAGGGCAAGAGCACCGGATCAGTGCCATAGATCGCGCGCTTCTCGGATCCCGAAAAAACTCCTGAACTTACCGTGAGATGACCAGCAAGAACGGCAGGAATTGTTGGATCGAGTTTTTCAGCATATGAAGTAATTATTTTTCCCACCGCATTTGAAATATATTCTGTAATTTGTAGAGCACTTTTAAATATATGTTTGTCGCTCAATGCCAATGTATTGCGTGTTGGCCATGGAATTCCCACGATTTGAACAGGGCCGTTTTTTGTATCTAATTTCAATATCGTGGGCTGTGCGATTACTTGAAATCCATCTAAAGGTAAAGTACCAAAAACATCGAGGGCATGTGCTTTGCCAAAACTTAAAGGATTATCGTGGTTGCCAATCACCAGCACTATGGGAATCTTGGCTTTGTACAAGCGGAACAAGCATTGCATGAGCAGACGCTGTTGGGTGGGTGTAGGATGTGCGGTTTTGTATGCATCACCAGAAAATAGAAAAAAATCTATGTTTTGTTCTATTGCTACATCAATGCAGAAATTAAGTGCTCGTTCAAAATCTAAAAGACGGGAATGAATTCCCGTCTTTGGATCAATGCGTCCGTAATTTTCCATGCCGAAGTGAATATCGGCAGTGTGGATAAATTTTATCATATAGTATTTTCATGCTCACTTTTGCGGGCTGCAACAAAAGGCTGAGATTCTTTATCTGCCGTCTGAGTTGCTGTTTCAGCATCTTTTTTGAGACGTTCTTTGATTACTTGTGCATAGCCGATTTTGTTGATTTGCCGTGCGCGCCCAAAAGCGAGAGTGTTTTCTGGAACATCTTCGGTGATCACCGATCCTGCGGCGGTAATAGAATTTTTGTTGATGGTTACCGGAGCGACTAACGTGTTGTTGCTACCCACAAAAACATTATCTTTGATAGTGGTCACATTTTTCTTGAATCCGTCATAGTTACACGTAATTGTGCCAGCACCGATGTTTACGCCAGATCCTGTAGTTGTATCACCAAGATATGACAAATGTTTAACTTGTGTGTTTTCACCAAGGTTGCTGTTTTTAACTTCAACAAAATTGCCGACGGTAGCACCATTACCCACATGAGCATTGGTACGCAGATGAGCAAATGGACCAACTTGCGCATTATCGCCAATTATTGAGTCAACGATCATGCTGAACGGATACACCGTTACATTATCTCCGATAGTGCTGCTGTAAATGGAAACAGATTCATTAATTTTGCAATTTTTTCCAATATGTGTGCCGCGCAACAAGTGAACGCCGCAGCCGATATACGTGCCTGAGCCAATGGTGACATCATGATCGATGTGTAAATTATGTGTGGCATAAAAGCGAACGCCTTTGCTCATCCAATGTTTAATGAGTTCAGCTTTTTTTATTTGTTCCACGCTCCAGAGTTCTTCCATGGTATTGATACCGCGCACTTGGTCAAAAGGTACGACGAGAGTTTCAACAACATGGCTTGTCTTGCTTGCAATTTTTACTAGATCAACAATATAAAATTCTTTTGAGTTTTCGTGTTGTTGCAGGGCGCTGATAGATTCTTCGAGGAATTTTCTATCAATCAGATAAATACCAGCATTGATAAAACAATGTTCTGCTGGATCACCTTTAAAATCGCGAGCTTCTACAATCTCTACATGATCGCCTGTTTTCACAAAACGTCCATATGCACCCAAACTTGGATCTGCTTGGTGGGCAAGCACGATGCTTATGGCTGCGCGCGATTGCATATGCTTTTTGTATAAGTTATCGATAATTTCTTGCGTGATAAGAGGCATGTCACCATTTACGACAAGGATGGAATCCGCATTCCAAGTATGTTTGGAGCAGAGCAGTGCATGGCCAGTGCCGCGTTGCTTGTCTTGTGTTACAAACGTGACATTATCGCCGTGCTGTTGTTGAATAGCTTCTTGCACTACTTCTTTTTGAAATCCAACGATGGCTACGGTTGGAATCTGCATTGCTTCAAAGAGTTTGGTCAAATAAACGACCATTTCGCGACCGCAAATTTTTTCAAGGAGTTTTGAGCGACCAGTGTTGAGTCTACTGGAAGTTCCGGCTGCTAATATTATTGCCTGAGTGTCATAGATAGCCATAAGATCTCCTTTTACTAATAATACTGCCACAAGAATTGTTTTTTTGAGCTTCATAGCTTCTCCATTGGTAAAGCATTTTAGCATAAAACCGATTCAAGTCTACGATATACAATTACCCTTCATTTGCAAAGTGAACAAATAAACTTTTTTGATTGCAGTTACATAAGACTTTTAAAAAAAGCAGAGTGTAGTACACTTAACGTGCCTTCTTTTATACATAATATGCACGGAGAGATGGCTGAGTGGTCGAAAGCGGTCGCCTCGAAAGCGATTGTCCCGGGTTGACCGGGACCGTGGGTTCGAATCCCACTCTCTCCTTACTCCGTCAAGGCTTTGTAAGGCGGGCCTTTTTCTTAAAGGATTGAATAATCAACGTAATTGCGGAGTAAGGGCCCTTGCAAGCTCGTAAGAGCGAAGTAGGGCTAAAAACTTCAGGATTTTCTATGTCCAATATAAGATCATTATTTGTAATCATGCTGTGCGGTGTTTATGCATCATGCACTGCAATGGTAGTTGATAACCGTTTTTTCCCGTTATTTCCCAAACCATATACCCGTACTAAAGAACGTCCTTCGCAATTTAGTGCGGAAGTTTTTTTTATGGCGGCAGACTCGAGCTATGGAGATCGCGAAGAATCAATTGGCTGGCCAGAAATTTTCGGGCGTTATGATCAAACCAATGAAAGCCAGGGCATGGTAGATTTGGGCTTGCCGAGTCCTTTGCTCGATGAATGGCGTGGATTTGATATCAAATGGCGCATGGATGGCAAACTACAAGCGCAAGGTATTGCTTTGTATTATGACCAGGCAATTACCGAACAGTTCTCCTTTGGTGGAACATGGCTCTTTATGAAATCCAATTCGTGGCACAATTTCTTCTTTGATAATAATAACTCGACAGGGAGATTCACTGATGCCGATCGGCTTGAGTTGGATCAAGAACGCCGTCAAATGAATCAAATACTTGGTTTGTGTGGACCAGAAGCAAAACAAAGTGGTTCGGGTGATATCGAGCTTTATATCCGATATGGCTATCTAAGTGAATATTGTTACAAATTTCGACGTATGGATGTTGGCTTAAAAGTTGGCGCACTTATTCCGACAGGCGTGAAAAGAAATATTTTCAGCCCCGCATCAGTACCCTTCGGTGGGGACGGCTTTTGGGGATTCTATGTGCAGGGCGAAGGTGAATTTGAGTTGAAGGAAGATTTAATTGCAGGGATTATGATTCGCGCCAGCAAACGAATCGCAAAAACGCGCCTTGAGCGCTGCATAGTGGTACTTAATAATGGCAACATGCAAATCGTTGATAATTCATTATTATATGGTGTTCTAGCAGCGCCAATTTTTGTTGACCCAGGTGCTACTATTATGGCAAGTCCTTATGTTGCACTTGATCATGTGCGTGCGGGCTTAGGAGGTCGTTTGCGTTATACCTTGGTGGTACATGAGCCTGATGATTGGCGCGATAGACGACCTGAAAATCTGCGTCCGGTGGCGATTCCTGAATCACTTGGAAATGAGCGACCGCTCGATGAGAAATTACGATGGGCGTATGATTATGTTTCATTAACCGCATATTATGATTTTAATTCATTTACGTGTGACGAAGGTTTAGCTGCGCGAGTATATTTGACATGGGATTTTCCTGTGCAATTATTCAAGGCATATAACATGAGTAAAACAAATAAAATATCCCTTGGTGTAGAGGTACATTTTTAATTCTTCGATACGTCGCTCTTTGAGCGGTACTCAGGATAATGTTGAAAAAAATAACAAAAGGATAAAAGTATGAAATTTCTTCCTGCTAAATTATTTAGCGTTTTCTCCAATGACATGGCAATCGACCTTGGTACTGCCAACACGGTAGTCTATGTCCGCAATCAAGGCATCGTACTAAATGAGCCGACGGTGGTGGCGGTGCGTAGCAATACGAATGTCGTACTTGCTGCCGGTAAAGCTGCGAAAGAGATGCTTGGCAAAACTCCCGAAAATATTATTGCCTGCCGTCCTATGCGCGATGGCGTGATCGCAAATTTTGAATTAACCGAAAGCATGTTGCGCTATTTTATACGAACTGTACATGATGATCGCCGCACGTTAGTGCGTCCACGCATGATAATTGGTGTACCTTCTGGTATTACGCAAGTTGAACTGCGTGCAATTAAAGATTCTGCAAAACAAGCAGGTGCGCGCGAACCAGTGCGTACTATCATTGAACCTATGGCCGCAGCAATTGGTGCTGGACTTCCCGTGCAAGAACCATCTGGAAACATGATTGTAGATATTGGTGGCGGTACTACCGAAGTTGCCATTATCTCACTCAAAAACGTCGTGTTCTGTCGCTCGGTGCGCGTTGGTGGCGATGAAATGGATCGCGCAATTGTGCAGTATGTAAAACGTAAATATAATTTGTTGATTGGTGAACGTACCGCCGAACACATCAAAATCGCAATTGGTTCAGCAATGTTGGTTGGTGATATTGCAAAGCAAAGCATTCAAGTTAAAGGCCGCGATCTTATCACCGGAGTGCCAAAAACTATTACCCTAACAGGGCCAGAAGTTAATGAAGCGTTGCTGGAAACCATCGCAAACATTGTTGATGTCGTGCGAGTAGCGCTCGAAAATACACCACCAGAACTTTCCTCGGATCTTGTTGACCGTGGTATTGTTATGGCCGGTGGTGGTTCGCTGCTGCGTGGTCTTGATGCATTGCTATCGAAAGAAACAGGGTTACCAGTACACTTGGCCGATGATCCTCTATTCTGTGTAGTTAAAGGTGCCGGCAAAGTGCTTGAAAATCTTGATGTATTTAAAGATGCATTAATGGAGTAAACGTGCATAAGTCGCATGGTATAGTTCTCAAAAAAAAGCATGGGCAAAATTTCTTGCGCGATGACTCGGTAGTTTATGCCATGCTTGATCGCGTAAAACTGACACATGACACCTCAGTTTTTGAAATCGGCCCGGGAGATGGATTCCTTACGCAGCATATTCTCAATTCCCCAATTGCTCGATTATGGGCATTTGAAATAGATCATGAATGGGTTACTCATTTACGTGGTCTTTTTGAGGGCAATAAGCACCTGCAGGTATTTGAGGATAATATTCTCGATGTTGATTTTGCACCATTTGAACCCTACCAACCATGGACACTGCTTGCGAATTTGCCTTATCATGTGACATTCCCTATTTTGCATATGTTACAACGTAACCGCCATCTGCTAAAAGAAGGCGTCATTATGGTGCAAGAAGAAGTAGCCCAAAAGATTGTAAAACATCGAGGCCGTGGGTATGGATTTCCTTCATTGTTTTTTCAGCACTACTTTGACTGGGAATTGATGCTTAAAATTTCGCCGAATGCATTTTACCCACCGCCAAAAGTGTTTTCGCGGCTGCTGTATTTTAAGCCTATACAACACCTGATGGAAATTCCTCAGGAAGAAGAATTTTGGAAATTTATTAAAGTGGCATTTCGTCAGCCACGCAGAACGCTCAGAAATAATTTATCCCAAAGCCATTATCAGATAACCGCAATTCCCGAAGAAATTCTTGCATTGCGAGCGCAGCAAATGGATAAGGAACAGCTGATTAATGTGTGGAATATGCTACGAAAGTCATAGAAAAAGCCAGCTACTTAAAGCTGGCTTTTTTGCTGTATCTATTTTTAGTTAGGCAAAATACCCTGCAGCGCCAAGTGCTAGTGTGCCTAGCCATCCTGTTTGTGCAGCAATAAGTCCTGTTATCATACTAGTTCCGTAATAAGCTGTAGCTCTGGCTGCAGAATTTGCAATTGCTTGTGTCCACGATTTTGTTGTTCCAGGCTTATAGCATAAGATGTTATATGCCTTTTGTTTATACATTTCAAGAAGCTCTTTTATATAAGACTTCTGTTGTTGCTGGTTTTCAGGATTACTATTATGACTTTTTACTTCAAGAATTTTTCCAGCTGAAGCTAAGACCTCAGATAGAAGGCTAGCTTTTGGTGAGATTGCTCGAGATATAACTGCGTCGCTGAATCTTTTATTCGATTCGTTCTCATAATTATTTTTATAAGCTGTATTGGCTATTATTTGAGATTGATCATACGACTTACCTAATGCTTGGGCTAATTCAGCAGTATTTCCTTTTTCATCTGATAACTCACCATTTATTCCTGATGCAAGTTGTGCGTTTTGTCCCGTTAACCAATATATTACGTTTGCAGATGCCTGTGTCCCGAATGCTGATTTTGCGCCGTCACACATACTATCCCATATTCCTTCTTCTTTCAGCGGCTTTAACGAAACTAACCGCTGCCCATTGGCAACTGGCTGGTCATCTTTTTTAGCTTCTTCAGGCTTATTTGCGGATTTAGCTGAAAAGGTGTTTTTTACCTTATGCCATAATCCTGCAAACCAACTCTTTGACTGAGTGGGTTCACCTGTAGTTTTGTCGACTTTTTGATCGTTTTCTGAAGGGTTTCCCTGAAGTGCAGAATTTTCAGGGGTTTTACCCTGATTTTGCATAATTTGAGGGTTTGCTAAGGGGCTTTGTGGCATTATATAAGTAGCATTAAGGCCTAAATTTGACCCTAAAAGAGCTATACCCATAACAGATAAGATAATCTTCTTTAACATAATAACCTCCTAATTCTCCTTATTTATTCTATTCTTTACTTAGTATAAAGTAAAAATATAAAATTTCAAGTAGAAAATATATGAAATTTTTACAGGAGAAAACTAGGTATTTCAGGCTGTTTTGAAATAAATGCTTTTTGGGGTCAGGATTTAGGTCCTGGAGGGGGTTAAATAACCCCAAATAAGGCCCCATCAGATTTAAATTAGTTGGTAATTAAGATGAGATTAGTTGTCTCAGGGTTAGACCGTTTTTCCTTTTCTTCAGTGAACGATTTATACAGTTTATAAATCCCTATTCCTGAAGCGACAGCTATTCCAACAACGCCAATAGTGCCTACTATCTTTTCTGTCGTATCATCTATTTGGCATTGGCAAATGACTTTTCCGGTAGAGAGTATGGTATAACTGATACCTTTGCAGATACCCGCGCATAAGGCAAGAAAAGCCTCAAAATCACGTTGTGCATTAAGACGGGCTCTTTCTGCAATTTCTATTGCTTTTTCTCTAGCAATTTGAAGAGCAGCCTGTTCATGATAATAATCGCCGAAACCATAAATTTGACCAATATTACAAAGAGTTAGGGTGATTATTAATAATGACTTTTTCATAAATAACCTCCAGTAAATTGAAAGATCCAATACTGATATCTTAGTTAGGACTTTAAGTATTTTGCAATAGACTGTCAACAGGCTGCAAAAGACCAGCTACTGGAAAATCTGATTGGATTACATTTCGGGACAAGAATCGAAAAGCATATTTGCTAACTGTTCTCGCGTTTGTTCAAAAGCGGCCTTTATATGCTCCTTATAATCTTCGTAGGTAACACGTTTAAATGAAAATTCTCGGGCTCTATCTTTGAGATCTTCTAATTGATCGTTATTTAAGAAATTACAGATGTGTTTTTTGTGGCAAGAGTTTTTGGTGCGTACAACGAGAGTTTCTTGATGGGGCCGTATATCGGCAATAATGTGTTCTTGTCGTGGGAGGGTATGTTCTACTTCTTTAATCGTTTCTAGAATATAAGGTAATATTGCAACTATAGGTAAAGGCGAAAATGGGAAATGGGTACGATAATGGGCATGAGTCCAGCCAAAAAACCACAATTCACAATGGCCTGGCGAGCTATCGCGCAATCCATGTGATCTTCCTGATACAATTGCGGGATCATCAAAATTAAACCGCTTATCACGATTACGTGGTTTGTGTGTTTTGTTATTGGTATTACGCAGGAGCTTTAACTCTATCTGCGTCAATTTATTAGGTAAAACTAAGTCATACCGTTTCTTGAAATACTTATTTGAGCCAAATCGACTGCCTGCAAAACAATCAACGGTTTGAATCCGGTCTGCCATCGAGTACACGTTATAAATCTTTTTGAAAAATGGATCGTTAATATAAAAATCAGTTTCTGATTGAATAGGTACACCAAGCAATATGACTTCATCAATTAAATAATCAAAATCGGTAAGGTTATCGCGTCGGCCTTGCGCTGCTCCCAAAACGATATTTCCCCCATGGCTATAGCCAATAACTCTGATTTTGGGGTTAATTCCACGCTTGCGGAACTTTTGTATGATATGACCAAGACTGACATAAAAACTACGCGCTTCACGCAAACGAATTGAGGGACTCAGAAGACCGGACCAACCAAACGTATAATAATGGTTTTGTTCAGGTTTATTGGTGCCTTTCATGGCATATACTTCATCAAATAGTATTGCCAGTGCACAGGAAGCGTCACCGGTGTAAGAACTTTGTTTATCAATAGCCTGCATGCCCAATTCTTGCATTGCCTGATTACGGTGAAAGAAGGGGTCGGTACGGATAGTTTTTACCGTATGTGCATAGAAGCTGTCTTCTACTTCGTCTTTAAATAATCTAAAGACCGTCTCAAGATTCATATGAGGCTGTACACTCATAATGCCGTGTACAAAGACCGTGATCCAAACTTCCTGCTCTTCTTGATGTGCCGTTTTTTTGCGGGATGCACATACCGCGTTGGCGGGAATTAAGAAGAAGAACAGGCTTATTAATAATGTTTTTGTAATTTTCCTAAATTTCATAAATTTGCAACTCACCACTTTGATATCTAAATTCTACTCTCATTTTAGCAAAACCAATGTTAAATTTTCAAACTGAAATATCAATTGTGCAAAAAACCGCGTAGTGAGCGCTACAAATTACAAAAAATGATTATGTTGGGGTGATATTATCGTATGTGCGATTTATTGCAATCGTATCATAAACGGTTTTTATGAACAAGTCGTTAGATGGCGGTATTCGAAGTTAGCAGAACTAATATATGACTTAGTATTGAGAAAAAGGTAATGGTTATTTAGGGTATACCCTAGTGTGATGATTTCTCATGGTGTGAGAATAGTTCTCACATCATGTTATTAAGGAGAAAGTATGTGGCAACGTATAAAGAGGTTTTGTGTAGAAGGATATGAATTATTTAAGGTTTTTTTACAAACAATGCATGCCTTTTGGCGATTTACTAAACTTCACGAACCGATGGTAACTATTTTTGGTGGGGCGCTTGTTGCAGGGGAATCAGAATTTAACAAAAAAGCCTTTGAATTGGCACATAAACTTATGCATGCAAATATCACGGTGCTTACCGGTGGTGGTGCTGGTATTATGCATGCGGCCAGTTGCGGTGCTGTTCCGCATGAAAAAGGGGAAATCAGAAGTGTCGGCATTGGCGTTACTAAATTTAGCGAAAGGCGCAATGAATGTGTTCAAGAATATATTGAGCTCAGTTATTTTTTTACCCGCAAGTTACTACTGATTAGATTTTCCTCGGCATTTATTGTTTTTCCGGGAGGCTTGGGAACACTCGATGAACTTACTGAAATTTTACAGCTTTTTGATGCACATGAATTAGGAAGAGTGCCTATTGTTCTCGTTGGTGTTGAATATTGGGATTATTTTATGAAGTGGGTAAAACAGAGTTCGGAAAAAGATGGACTCATTAGTAAGGATGAAATGGAACTTTTTATTATCACCGACGACATAGAAACGGTTTTTTCGTTGGTACGGGATGAATGTCTCCGATCAGCTCAACAAAAAATTAATTGAAGGAGAATTCAATGTCATGGTTTTTATTTATTAAAATATATTTTCAATATACTGTCCGCGTTTTTCGCATCGGTTGGGGTTTTTTATGGAATTTACGCGTACTGCTACGAGTTCCTCAGCCTGTCGTGACAGTTTTTGGCAGCGCCCGACTGGATCCCAACAATGAATATGCTTATCATGCCTACTTACTTGGCAATATGCTTGCGCAAAAGGGAATTTCTGTCATCACGGGCGGTGGGCCGGGCATTATGCAGGCGGCTAATCTTGGTGCAGCGCACATGGAATTAGACCAAGGGAAAAAAATAACGCGAAGTTTAGGTATTTCGACGCGTGGCCTAGAAGATGAGCCACATGACCCACGAATTCCTGAAATTAAATTTAGATATTTTTTCATGCGCAAATGGTTTTTAACCCAATTTTCTCAAGTTATTGTAGTGTTTCCTGGAGGCATCGGCACGCTCGATGAATTTTTTGATGTGCTTAATTTAGAAAAGCATAAAATGCTTCAGGCATCGCATGTCATTTTGATAGGCAAGGAATATTGGATGCCCTTGATCACGTGGCTTGAAGATTATGGCGTAAAAAGAGATATGATTCGGCCAGATATTTTACCGATGGTGAAAGTTACCGATAGTATTGAGGAAGTGTTTGAACTGGTGCACGCCTGTTGTCTGAAGCAAACACCAGTTCAAAAATAAGCTGTTTAATGTGCTGTTTTTTCAGTCTTACTTGAAATAAGTATAGTGCCATCAGACTTATCAAAGAAGATTTCCAAATCTTGTTGGCTTGGACTTCTTTGTAACATGGTTGTTAGTTTTTGCATAGCCATTAAAGCCTTGTTATCGGTATGAAGCTTCTTTGCCTCTTCCAACAATTTACTGATTTGCTTTTGAGTGGATTCAAGTTCAGCGTTTTTTTGCACTCTATATTGTTTTTCGAGAGTAAGTCTGTAGAGGGGATCATTCAGACATTCTTCAAAC
>Ga0207124_1011_pt1 | contig 53870 bp, 35 predicted proteins | sample Alteio_BWMinHeat_37_FD_153506 | JGI IMG/M metagenome (GOLD analysis project Ga0207124, IMG submission 153506) | Enriched cells from forest soil in Barre Woods Harvard Forest LTER site, Petersham, Massachusetts, United States -... | ecosystem: Environmental > Terrestrial > Soil > Temperate forest >... | reverse complement strand
ATTGGTATCAAAATCCTCAGAAGCTTGATTGACGAGGTCATTAATATTTTGATCTACCGTATTCACAAACTGTATTAAAGGATTAGGTGATTGTACAGAACCATTCCCTTGAGCAATCACTGAGGAAATTGAAACGGGCAGAACGATATCATCATCGCCACCTATCACATTAAAATTCGTTAAGCTTAATGTGGAACCTTGATAGGTATACGTATTGTTAGTTGGATTAAAAGTAACAGACCCAGTAAAAGTAGCCGTTGAGCCACTGCCAGGGGTTGCAATAAAGTTGCTGATACCACTGAAGAAGAATGGATCGTTAACATAACCTGTTTGCGCTCCAGTGAATACAAGTGTGTTTTTACCCGCTGGCACCGTTAAAGTATTTTTTAAGCCACTATTAAAATTAGAATGATTGATATTAATAAAGTTTGTAATCACGCCATTATTCGCTGTGACTGTTCCTTGGTAAAGACTACTGAGCTGCGTACTTATGGCGCTAGTATAACTGGTATACACGATGTCGTTGTTAGCATTCAGTGAACCGCCATTAAGTAAACCCGTTAACTTAGTTTGGTTTGCAAAAATAAACGTATTATTACTTGTGCCGCCTGTTAAATTTCCGAAGTTAGTGAAGTTAACAGCGCCTACGCTACCATTGTTGGTTGTATTAATGCCCCAGGTATTATTGTTATTGGAACCGATTAAGCTACTGTTGCTGCCGCTAGCATTATCAGTACCAATGAAGTTATTGATGCCGCTAAATACACCACCAATTGCAGTTGCTGTACCACTTTGTAAGTTCACACTGACCGGTGCTGCGATTTTACTGCTTAAATCTAAAGTGGCATTACCACCGCTTGTGAGATTACCACTAATCGTTCCATTCGCTGCAAAGATGAAATTGTTGCTGCCTGTTCCGCCGCTTAAGTTTTGGATATTACTAAAACCACTGCTAACAGCAGTGACGGTACCGCTATTTGCATTGATAATTTGCCACGTATTATTACCTTGTTGCGCGGCTAAGGTATTATTGCCTGCGCCACCATTAATACTGCCCGAGACGGTGCCACTATTGATAGTAAAGTTATCATTGGCAGCGCCACCAGTTAAATTTTGGAAGTTGTTATAAGCAAGTGTGCTTAAACCATTGTTCACGAAGCCACTGTTGCTATTGATAGTCCAAGTATTATTTGTATTTGCGCCGGTTAAGCTATTTGTTCCACTAGTCGTATTGTTAATCTGCGTAATGTTTGCGAAACCATTGACAGGATTAATGGCACCATTCGTTGTACCGCTAGAACCAAATGATGTTGCACCTGTTAAGACAACATTGGTTGGCGTTGTATAAGCGGAGATATCCAGAAGATTGTTGCCACCGGTTCCCCCCGTTAAATTGCCAGAAATGCGCATGCCGTTATTGAAGACGAAGTCATTGCTGCCAGTGCCGCCTGTTAAGTTACCGAAGCCAGAGAAATTATTACCACCGACATTGCCACCATTCGCTGCGCTGATGGTCCAAGTGTTGGCGGCGTCAGCACCAGTTAAAGTGCTGTTGCTGCCACTTAAAGTATCGCTGCCAACGAAGTTATTGATACCAGAGAATGTGCCACCAATGCCTGTTGCGTGAGCCGTTTGTAAATTAACATTTACAGGGGTCGTATAAGCACTTTCATTTAAGGTACCGTTTGTGGCACTGATATTGCCTACAATACTTGCGCCATCGGCGAAGTTAAAGCTATCACCATTACCACCAACAAGATTAGCAAAGCTATTGAAAGTGTTACCACCAACAGTGCTGTTAGCCGTATTAATGTTCCAGGTATTGCCACCGCTTGTATCACTTAAACTACTGTTGCTATTGCCGGTGAAGGCAGTGATACCGCTGAATGTACCGCCAATACCGGTTGCTGTAGCTGCTTGTAAGTCAATACTGACAGCGCCTGCACGACTTGCGTAGCTTAAAGTATCTACGCCACCACCACCGATTAAGTTGCCAGCAATACTACCTGCTGAGAAATTAAAGATATCATTGTTTGTGCCGCCGCTTAAATTACCGAAGTTATTAAAGGCTAAGCTATTGCTACCATCGTTAAGTGTGCCTGTATTAGCACCACCTATGGTCCAAGTGTTAGCGGTGTTTTCAGCTGTTAAAGTATTGTTAGCGGTTGCACTGCCCGTGATGGTGCCAAGAGAGGCAAAGCCACTTGAAATTGGATTAATAGCACCAGAACTTGAACCACTAAAGCCATTGGCACTAGAACCATTTAAGACGATATTAATAGGTGTTGAATAATTTGCGAGATTTAAAGTATTTGCGCCCGCGCCACCATTCACAGTCGTCACACCCACACCATCACTAAAGTTGAAGGTATCTGCAGCTGCACCACCAACTAAATTACCAAAGTTACCGAAGCTTAACGTTGCCGTGCCATCGTTTAGTGTGCCGCCATTATTGCTGCTGACATTCCAAGTATTAGCCGTGTTTGCAGCGGTTAAACTGATATTAGCGGTGCTGCTACCGGTGATGGCATTGATGTTTTGGAAGCCATTAGCGATAGAATTATTAGCGGTGCCTGTGAAGCCGTCAGTTGCTACAGAACCCGTTAAGGCGAAGCTGGTTGCTGTTGTATCATTAGCAAAATCAAGTGTATTGCCGCCGCCTGTGCCACCATTGATGCTATTAACAGCAGCACTCGTGTTAGCAAAGCTAAAGGTATCATTGCCAGTGCCACCGCTTAAGTTAGCGAAAGCGCTAAAGTTGTTTGAACCAACACTACCGCCATTTAATGCATTGATAGTCCAAGTATTAGCAGCATTGGCGCCGGTTATAGAACTGTTATGTGTTGCGCTAGTGGCATCATTGCCGGTGAAAGTATTGATAGCGCTGAAGGTGCCACCAATGCCGGTTGCGCTAGCTGTTTGTAAATTAACATTCACTAAACCTGAGCGACCTGCATAAGTTAAACTTTCTGTGCCGCTGCCACCAATTAAATTGCCAGCGATGCTGCCGGTTGCGAAGTTAAAGATATCGCTGACTGAGCCACCACTTAAGTTACCAAAATTATTGAAGGCTAAAGTATTGCTGCTGTCATTTAAACTACCGCTATTTGCAGTTGCGCTCATGGTCCACGTATTAGCGGTGTTTTCAGCTGTTAAGGTATTGTTAGCGGTAGCACTGCCAGTGATGGTGCTAAAAGAGGCAAAGCCACTTGAAATTGGATTAATAGCGCCAGAGCTTGAACCACTAAAGCCATTGGCACTAGAACCATTTAAGACGATATTAATAGGTGTTGAATAATTTGCGAGATTTAAAGTATTTGCGCCTGCACCACCATTCACAGTATTCACACCCACACCATCACTAAAGTTGAAGGTATCTGCAGCTGTACCACCGACTAAATTACCAAAGTTACCGAAGCTTAACGTCGCCGTGCCATCGTTTAGTGTGCCGCCATTATTGCTGCTGACATTCCAAGTATTAGCCGTGTTTTCAGCGGTTAAACTGATATTAGCGGTGCTGCTGCCAGTGATGGTATTGATGTTTTGGAAGCCATTAGCGATAGAATTATTAGCAGTGCCCGTGAAGCCGTTAGCTGCCACAGAACCCGTTAAGGCGAAGCTGGTTGCCGTTGTGTCATTAGCAAAATTAAGTGTATTGCCGCCACCTGTGCCACCATTGATGCTATTAACAGCAGCACTCGTGTTAGCAAAGCTAAAGGTATCATTGCCGGTGCCACCGATTAAGTTAGCAAAAGCGCTAAAGTTGTTTGAACCAACGCTGCCACCATTTAATGCATTGATAGTCCAACTATTCGTAGCATTGGCGCCGGTTAAAGAACTGTTATGTGTTGCGCTAGTGGCATCATTGCCTGTGAAAGAAGTGATACCACTGAAGGTGCCACCAATGCCGGTTGCGCTAGCTGTTTGTAAATTAACATTCACTACACCTGAGCGCCCAGCGTACGTTAAACTTTCTGTGCCGCTGCCACCAATTAAATTGCCAGCGATGCTGCCGGTTGCGAAATTAAAGATATCGCTGACTGAGCCACCGCTTAAGTTACCGAAGCCAGAGAACGTATTGCCGGCAACGCTACCGCTATTAGCAGTTGCGCTCATGGTCCACGTGTTAGTTGTATTCGCACCCGCTAAAGTACTATTAGTGCCTGTTGTGCCATCATTACCTGCGAAAGTATTAATGCCACTGAATGTCCCGCCAATGCCGGTTGCGCTAGCTGTTTGTAAATTAACATTTACGACACCTGTACGCGTTGCATAGCTTAAACTATCTGCGCCACCACTGCCGATTAAGTTACCAGCAATGCTGCCTACGGCGAAGTTAAACGTATCATTACCAGTGCCGCCTGTTACATTACCAAAACCAGAGAACGTGTTGCCGGCAACGCTACCACTATTAGCAGTTGCGCTCATGGTCCACGTGTTAGTTGTATTCGCACCCGTTAACGTGCTGTTAGCGCCTGTTGTGCCATCATTACCTGCGAAAGTATTAATGCCACTGAATGTTCCGCCAATACCTGTTGCTGTTGCACTTTGTAAATTAACACTGACGGTGCCCGTACGTGAGGCATACGTTAAGCTATCTGCGCCACCACCACCAATTAAATTATGGGAAATGCTACCTGTATTGAAATTAAAGATATCGCTGCCTGTACCACCCGTTAAATTACCGAAGCCAGAGAACGTATTCCCACCAACGCTACCACTATTAGCAGTTGCGCTCATGGTCCACGTGTTAGTTGTATTCGCACCCGTTAACGTGCTGTTAGCGCCTGTAGTGCCATCATTACCTGCGAAAGTATTAATACCGCTGAAGGTACCGCCAATGCCCGTGGCACTAGCCGTTTGTAAATTAACATTCACAGCCCCTGCGCGAGTGGCATAACTTAAAGTATCTGAACCGCCGCCACCAATGACATTGCCAACGATGCTGCCGGCAGAGAAGTCAAACGTATCGTTGCCAGTGCCACCGGTTAAATTACCGAAACCAGAGAAGGTATTGCCACCAACACTACCAGCATTCGCTGCGCTCATGGTCCACGTGTTAGCAATGTTTGCACCCGTGAACGTGTTGTTACTGCCTGTCGTACCATCATTACCTGCGAAAGTATTAATGCCACTGAATGTTCCGCCAATACCCGTTGCGCGAGCGGTTTGTAAATTAACATTCACAGCACCTGAACGAGTGAGATAGCTTAAAGTATCTGCGCCACCACCACCGATTAAATTCCCAGCAATGCTGCCTACAGCGAAGTTGAAACTATCGCTGCCGGTGCCGCCGGTTAGATTACCGAAGCCAGAGAAGGTATTGCCACCAACGCTACCGCTATTTGCAGTCGCACTCATAGTCCAGGTGTTAGTAGCATTTGCGCCTGTTAAGGTGCTGTTAGTGCCAGTCGTACCATCATTACCTGCGAAAGTATTGATAGCGCTAAATGTGCCGCCAATGCCTGTTGCACTAGCCGTTTGTAAATTAACATTCACAGCGCCTGAACGAGTGAGATAACTTAAACTATCTGCGCCACCACCACCAATTAAGTTGCCGCTTATGCTGCCCACTGCAAAGTTGAAAATATCATTGCCTGAGCCGCCGGTTAAATTACCGAAGCCAGAGAACGTGTTAGCGCCAACGCTACCGCTATTAGCCGTCGCGCTCATGGCCCAAGTGTTAGCTGCATTTAAACCCGTTAATGTGCTGTTAGTGCCTGTAGTGCCATCACTACCTATGAAATTATTGATACCGCTAAACGTACCGACAATGTCGCTTGCTTTAGCTGTTTGTAAATTAACATTCAGAATACCTGCATTCCCGATATAGCTTAAAGTATCTGAACCATTGCCGGTTAGATTGCCAGCAATAGTACCCGTGGTGAAATGAAAATTATTACTACTACCACTGCCCGTTAAGTTACCTATATTACTAAAAGCTAAGTTGCCCGTGTAACCAGACAGGCCAGAAACACTGCCGCCATCTCCGCTATTAATCAGCCAATTTTGTGTACTGCCCGTATTTAAAGTTAACGTATTTAATGCTGCCGCCGCATTTGATCCATTTATGGAAAGATTTTGTGAACCGCTTAAGGCATTTTGTATGGTAATAGCTGCGCCTTGCAGTGTGGTTGCGGCATTTACCGCAAGCGTACTTGAAAAGGTGATAGGGGCGGTGCCTGCATTAATCGTTGCCGCACTAGATAAAATAGTTGGGCTATTAAAATTGATAGCATTATTGGTAGTTGAAATGTTACCGGTGACGGTAATCGTACCAGTAACATTAAAGGTAATGGGTGAATTAAATGTACCAGCGATAAATAGGTTGTTTCCATTGCCTTGTAAGCTAATGTTACCCGTGCCGACGTTGATAGTTGATAATCCTAAATTAACACCGCCACCTAAAATAAGTGTACCGCCTGAACCGCTACCAGAGCTTAAAGTGACGCCATTATTGATTAATAAGGTTGTTGCTGTGCCTGAGCTATTTGCTGCATTAAGCGTAATAGGCCCGCCCGTAGTTGCAATATTAGCCCCGACGGTTAAATTGCCTGAATTGAGTGTGGTTAAAGCAACGCTATTGGCTGATGAAATCACGCCATTCGTTGTTAAGGCGCCATTTGTGGTAACAGATAAATTTTTGCTACTCGCTAACGTGATAGCGGGTAAAGAAATACCAGCATTGCTTAAATTAATCGTTAAATTATTAGCACCACTAATTGCACCCGTTAAATTCATCACACCAGAACCAGAGCCGCTAATAGTGGTGTCACCTGTTAAATTAATAGGCGTATTTAAAGCAATATTTGCAGCATTAAGACTTAATGCGCCCGCGTTACTGACCCCTGTACCTGTTAAATTTAAAGTGGGCGTACCGAGTATTGAACTAATACCAATACTTAATTCAGCACCGTTTGCAACCGTCACACTAGAAGTATGATTCGTAGCATTTCCCAGTGCGGCAGTAGAAGTTGCGGATAAAATACCTGCTGTAACATTTGTTGCGCCGGTATAACTATTGGATCCAGAAAGTGTCACGATGCTGCCGGAATTATTTTCTGTTAAACCACCAGAACCTGTTATGTTACCTAAAAGATTAGTGTTACCGCCAGTTACCGTAAGCAAATTACCATTATTATTTATTGAGCTGCTTGACGTGCTTAGATTTAAGGTGCCACCGGCTGCCGTGCCTATGGTTGCTGCGCCCGTTAAACTGATTGCGCTAGCTAATGTACCGCTTCCTGATGTGGCTGATTCATATAAAGCACCGTTTCCACTGACGCCAGTACCATTTAGGCTGAGCGTAGGTGCAGCAGTGTAATTAATATTACTTAACGTTAATTGAGCGCCACCGGCAACGCTGACACTGGACGTATTATTTGTGCCATTTCCAAGTGCGCCCGCGCTGTTTAACACTAAATTACCAGCATTAACGCTGGTTTGACCCGTGTAACTATTGGTTCCCGATAAAGTGATGACACCAGAGTTATTGAATGAAAGATTACCTGAGCCAGTGATGGTGTTAGAGAAACTCATGTTCCCACCACCAACGACATTAAGATTAAAACCATTGTTGTTTATCGTATTCGTTAAAGCCAAAGAGGTACCTGAAAAAGCACCAATAGCTGCATTACCCGATAAACTGATAGCGCTTCCCATGGTAACGCCCAGACCAAAGATAGATAAGGCGCCATTGCCGCCAGTACCTGATCCAACTAAGCTAATATTAGGAGAAGCGGTTTGGCTTGTGCTAACGGATAATTGCCCGCCATTTGCAACTGTAACACCAGAAGTAAAGTTAGTCGTATTACCTAAGCTATTCGCGGAAATAAGCTCATAAAGCCCTGCTATAATATTTGTGGCACCAGTATAGCTATTTGAACCCAATACAGTGACACTAGCGGTACTGGCATTTAACGTTATACCGCCAGGACCTGAAATACTCCCATTTAAACTGACTCCAGCAGTGTTAGTAATCTTTAATAAGCTGCTTGCGCTGGTTGATCCTATCATTATATTGCTACTACTGAGTCCAATATTGATACCGCCAGACCCACTGAATGTTGCAGTCGTCCCATCCCCAATAACGATATTACTATTTGAAAGATTAATGCTCGTTAGAGCTTGCACGCTGCTATTGTTATTTAAATTAAGTGTGCCCACCCCTAAAGCATTGACTAGAGCACTGTCTATTAAGGTAGTGTTACTTGCAGTTATTGTGCCTGTGTAACCGGAATTACTTGCATTTACAGTAAGAGAGCCATTCGTCACATTCAACGCACCTGAGCCACTTAAGCCGGCAAGTGTGCTTGCGCCGGTTGAATTAAGAGTGAAATTGCCATCTAAATTCAGGGTATAAGACGAAGCTTCGACTAAATTAACGTTGTTATTTAAAGTGATGTTGTTGCCCGATGCGGTATAAAGAATAAAAGGACTGCTTAAACTGCCAAGCACAGTACTCATTTGACTAGCATTAATAGTTGCACTATTTGCCGCATCACCAATTTGTAAAGTATTTAATACACTTAAATTAAGATCGGCCATACTGCCGCCGCTTGTAGGCGTGACGCCAACAAGGTTACTAAGTTGAGAGCCATTGTTGACATAGAGTAAAAATCCTGAGTTATCGACTACTGTATTATTTGGGTCTAAGAAATAAAAAGTATGATCAGCATTGCTATAGGTGCCATCAATGACAGAACCATTAGCCACTAAACTAATTGCGCTATTAGCTGCTAAACCAGAAGGGGTTGTACCGGCAAATACTCTTGGTGTTGAAGTATAAAAGCTAGAAAGATAGGGTAAGGATAGATTCGTGATTAAACCCCATGTGCTAGTAGAAAAACCAGTCGGTAGACTAGCTTGTAAAGTTGCCGTGTCTATACCCGTACCTGCTGCTGAGGTAGAAATGCCTGACGTTGTCTTATCCCAATAAGCATTGCTGACTGTGCCACCACTATTAGCAATTAAGCCACCAACTAATCCAGCATCGCCGCTCACATATCCCGAACTAAATACATTGCTAATGGTTGATCCACTAGTCGCAACAGGAACTAAGCCACCAACAAAGTTACTCGCGTTCCCAATAACATCAGCAGTGCTATAGGCATTGCTTAAAGCACTCCCCGACAACATATCACCAATTAAACCGCCTACACTACCAGAGCCGGCCCCTGCAGAGAGCACATCACCCGATGTAAAGACGTTGTTGACAGAACCTGTATCAAGTAGACCTATTAATATGCCGGTGTGGCCTGGGTTTCCGCCACCGATTACTAAGGCATTGGTTAAACCAATGTTTTGGATAAGACTAGAGCTATTATTAATCTCACTAAATAAACCCGTGTTAACACTACCAGATTCTACAATATACAAATTGCTGATGATGTGGCTTTGGCCATTGAAATTACCTTGAAAGAGCGAGCTTGCACTTCCAGAAAAAATACCGATGGGAACAAATCCTGCACCAGTACTGGCATTTCTATTCGTGCCCCAGACATCACTCGCATTGGTCATGGCGCTACTTAAATTGATGTTATTTTGTAAAACATAATTCGTATTGGGTCCAATCACAGCACCCATTAACTGTAACTGATGGGCATTCGTGACTTGCGTGCTCCATTCAGACAATAACATCGGTCTCGTCACCCCACCAACGTTAAAAATGAACCAAGTTGAAGCGGGAATTGAGGACGTGGCGCTTGGTGTGCTCGTGATACTCCAACCAGAAAAAGTGCTTATATTCATCATGGCAGCAGTATTTTCTCCTGTCATGCCTGATGTAGGGCCAAAGCCTGTTCCTGCGGATTGATTTGTCGTTGTCGTATCCCAATAAGAGTTAGTAACAACGCTGGTGCCGTTAGAGCCGACTAAACCACCTACACCATTAGTGGTACTCGCGCTGACATTGCCACTAGCATAGGTAGTGTTTACTGAACCGCTGGCACTAGACCCAACTAAACCACCAATACCCTGCACGCCGCTAACATTAGCGGTTGAATAAGAGTCAGTAACAGTACCGCCAACGAGGAAGCCAACTAATCCTCCTACAAAATTGCTACCGATTACGGTACCACCTGCATAAGAGCTAGAAATTGCGCCAGTATCTTGGCCAACTAACCCGCCTGTGCCTTGAGCGCCACCGCTCACGGTACCATTTACAAAAGTATTTAGAATTGTTCCGGCACTGCTACCTGCTAATCCACCTGTACTATTACCAGTACCTGTAATAGAAACATTATTCAGTCCTAAATTTTCGACTGTACCACCTGCTCCTATACCACTAAACAAGCCAACACCATTGCTTGAGGAATTGATTGTTAAATTAGAAATGGTATTAGTAAGCCCATTAAAAAGACCTGTAAAACTGCTGCCTATTGGCGTAAAAGTATAGCCACTCGCATCTAAAACATTACCTAAAATAAATTTGCCGGAAAGATTATTATTAACCGCTTGCAATTGACTCATATTAAGAACGGCTGTATAGAATGTTGTAGTGGAACCTGACATCAGAACAGAATTGACATTATTTAAATTTAAAAGATAGGGTGAAGTTTGATTATTGCCATTACCCCAAACAGAAGATAAAAAGCCAGAAGGTAAGCCCCCGGCCGTTAATTGTAGATTACTTAAACCTGTTGCACCTGCTGATGATCCGAGACCGACACCCGTTGCATTGACGGAGTTATTCCAATAAGAACCTGAGATGATGTTGTTGTTCCAACCTACTAATCCACCTGTTGTGCTACCGGAAGTCGCTGATACCGTACCTGTTGCATAAGAAGTATTTACTCTCCCATTACCAGTGACAAAACCAACTAAGCCACCAGCTATATTTAAGCTGCTGCCTGCGCCAGTGCTATTAACGTTAGCAGAAGAATAAGAATTTGAAAGCGTGCCAAAGCCTTGCATTGAACCTATCAGCCCGGCTACTAAGATATTTGAACTAGAGCTGGAAACAGAACCATTGCTATATGTATTGCTGATGGTGCCACTGTTGTTTCCAGCTAAGCCACCTACTATAGAAGATGTAGCGCCTCCTGATATGTTTCCCGTGACATAGGCATTGAAAATAGTCCCTGCTGCATTGTTTTGACCAACCAATCCTCCTACAATAGTGGAGCTGCCTGTTGACGTTACGCTAAGATTTATTAATCCAATATTGCTAATGGTTCCCGAATTTTGTCCGAATAAACCGACAAAGGTTGAAGCGCTATTTATGGTTAGATTAGAAATGCTATTGCCTAAGCCATTAAAGTTCCCAGAAAAAGAGGTAATGGGTGAAAAACCTACCCAACTACTCGCATTTAAATTGCTTGCTAAAGCGTAATTTCCGCTACCGGTCATATTTTGTAAGACAGATTGACTACTGATAGTAGTATAGCTCGCGCCATTAATATTCAGTGCGGCAGCAGGGTTAAGCTGAAAATTACCGCCATTTAAAAAGTTCAAAGTACCGCCGCTACTTGTACCACCAATATTATTATTCGTTGTGAGCGTTAAGCCACCATTCGTATTCAAGGTAATTGGTGCAGAGATATTGATGCTATTAAAAGCACTCAGGGTCAGTGTCCTATTGCTATTCCAAGTGATAGGCGCATTAACATTTATACTCCCCGTGCCAGTACCTGTAATTGAACCTGTTGTTTCTAAGGTGATGTTTGCAGTGGCTAAAGCTGCATTTAAATCTGTATTTAATAAAAAGGAATTACCAACGCCGGAACTGGGTTGAAAAAAGATGCCGCTTAATGGACTTGTAGAGTTGCAATTGGCACAAATGGTTAAATCAGCAGGATCTAGCAACCAATTGCCCGTGTTGCCATTCGTAGCAAGGAGATTGACGCGTAAGCCATTCACATCTAAATAATTTTCACTAGACGTTTCGACTGAGCCACCATTACCGCCTAAGACGCCGCCTTGCGCAATGATAGAACCATAAGCTTTGGTGACATTGTCAGACCAAAGAACAATATTGCCACCGTTACCATTTGTAATCGCATTGGCTAAGAGCTTTGCACCCGCATTCATAACAACGGCATTAGCATTGGGAAGAGGGCCTGCACCATGATAATTGCCACCTATATATATGTTACCGCCGCCCACATTGCCACTCACATCTATTACGGTAGGCGAATCTAAAAGAATATCGTAACCCGTGACTTCAACGGTGCCGCCTTTTTGGCCGGCTTTCTTACCTGAGGCATTGATTTTTGAAGCGATTCTGACTACGCCGGCATTGTTATCGCCGGAGATAATGATCTCACCATTATGTATGCCTACGGATTTGGCTTCGATTATGCCGCCCATATTAATAACATTATCCAAAATACCTTGAGCAGCTTGTGCCGTTACTAAGACTTGACCACCATTTGCAATAAGCTTACCCGTATTGCTGACACCATTTGTTAATGACTTACCATTTTTATCTACACCAGGGCTAGACGTTGGCTTGGTGATGCTAAAATTAATCATGTCATTGCCTTGGAAGTTCACCGTGAAAGCATCGCCAGAAGCTAACACAACATGACCAAGGTTTGCTTTAATCAAACCACTATTGGAAACGCCACTGCCCACTAGCGCAATGAGTCCATGATTCGCTGCAATCAGTTGACCTTCATTAATAATGGAACCGTTGTAACCAGGTACTTTAGAAAATTGAAAGTTGCCTTTTAGAAAATTTTCATCAGTGATGTTGTGCGTCGTTGCGATTAAACCACCGACATTAACATAAGCAGAGGGTCCGAAAAAAATACCAGCAGGATTCATTAAAATGATTTGTCCTGTAGCTGAGAGGTGACCATAAATTTGTGATGCGCCATCTCCAGGGTTGATACGATTAAGTGTCATCCCGCCTGTTGGTTGCTGGAAATGTGTAGATTCTTGTTTGCCGATATTAAAACTTTGCCAATTGATAATGGCTTGTGAACTAGATTGATTGATGACAGTAGAGTTAGGGGATTGTTGAACAGAGACATTGCCGGCAGCAACATTATCAAGAACGGGGTTAGCGTATACGCCTGCCGAGAAAATAAAAGACACTAAAAAAATCGAAACATTTGATTTCCAATCTATGAGTGATTTGTTAGAGATGCATTTTTTGAAGGTTGAAAACAAGTACATTTTGGTCTCAGCTAACGTTTGTGTGTTCGGATGTTTTTTTTAATAATTTACATTTATTAAATATAGTTGATTTGAGAGAAATTGCTTGGCAGATAAGTCTATGATTCCTTATTCTTTCCTTCTTTTTTAAAAGCTAAAAAGTACACCTTGAGAGCAGATTCGGACAAAGTTAAAGAAAATAGCGCCCTAAGCAGATAAGCGCTTATTTAGATTCGAAAACGGATCCCGTTCATTCTGAGCATTTTGTTGAGGGATAAAAAACACATTATTTTAGTTTCTTTGCAGCAAATAATTTAAATAAGCGTTAGTGAATGTGCTTTATAAACTGTTAATACTTCCTTAAGCACCAAATGTTATTTTCAAAAAATAAGGAAAAATATAAAAGGAAATAAAGATGACTTGGTGGAATTGGATAAACGAACAAATTAGTGATGCAACGTATGCTGTCAAAAAATCTGCTGCATGGATGGTGGTGAAAACAGAAAAGTATATTTTACAGTCTTCTGTTGTAGACGCATCCGCTGATTTTCTTTCGCAATCTTGGTCGGGTTTCACGCGCGTTTTTAATCCGCATACAGCAGTTGCTGTTTTTCGTTCGCAACAAACAAGAAAAATATTAAAACATTCGGCTTACAGAAATCTGATTTTTTATATGGGTCTTTCTTTGTTGTATGAAGGCGGTGTAAAGCCATTGTTGCGAATGATTCCCAATATGGAGGATTCATATCCTGAATACAGTATGGATTTAATGGTGCGCATGAATTTGCTTTTTGTAAGTGCTTACCAAGTGGTGGATAATGTTTTATTGGGTATCGTCTTAACAAAAGTGGTTACAGAGGAGCATCCCCCAAACGAACATTTTCAACCGTGTGCGTGTCCACAAAATGCTGTTTTACAAGCAGGTTTTGCGAGTTCTTTTTATTATTTGAGTAACCTTGCAGCTATCAAAGTCGTTTCTAGTCTCTTACCTATGGGTGATACGATTGTTTTTCCGCTGCGTGCACTTGCTTACGGTCAAGCCATCACCGAATACAAATTAAATTCCGTTGGTATGTGTACGCTACATCGCTACGAAGTACTTAATAAAAATAATGCATTTGTATTTGGCTTTGGTTTATCGTATTTAGGGTTACAAAGTGCCGTAGAATATTTTTTACGTACAACGCTAGGGGCGCAGAGTTATTTCATTAATGATGCGCTTGCTTCTTTGCTTTTCCACTATTTTACCGCCTCGTCTTTATTAATGGAAAAACCTTTACCCGGTAAATACTCCGGAAAAGATGTCTTTTACTATAATCGCTTAGCCATGCAATATTTGTTAGACCAGGGCACAAATGAATTAAAACAACAACTCAAAAATCCCAGCATCGCAATACCTTGGCTGGATTTTAGCGCGAATCTTAAAGACGGCGAGCACCTTGATGAGCGCCTTATTATATTTATAAAAGATAAATTTTTACATAGCACAGGCAATCGTCTTATTGCGTTTATCAGGGATCAATTTTTATATGGCACAACCATGACGATTTTTTTTGATAGTTATTACGAAAATGTAAGCACATTAAATAACATTATTTATGCTAAAAGCATACCGGGGGCAACACGCGTTTCTAAAGCAATTTCCTTAATTCCGCGCATTCTTCCTGACAACTGGCATGCTGCGTTAGATATTCTAAAACTCATTTTTGATGAGAAACTAAATGACCCGCTTAAAATTATTAAGGCCATTTTAGAAGAGATCAGAGCAGAACAATTTGCAAGAGAAGTTGAAATTAAATTATATCGTTCGCTAGATAAGCAATCTGTGTTGAATGATTATTTTGTTGTGTCACTCACTAAAAATGACCCCATCAACAAAGAAATTAATTCTAATATTGAAATCGTAGAAATTGAAAATGAAAAAACGCCTCCCTCAATTGCACCTACTAAAAGTGATATAGCAGATGCTGCTAGCCAAAAGGGAGTAGTCGGGCTTTCCAACTATATAATAGATAAAGACTGGCTTAGTGAGGACAAACAAGATTATGTATTAATTGATAAGCTCGTTCCTTTAAAAAGAAGTGAAGACAATAGCTTAGCGCATTCCACTTCATCGCTACGCCTCAAAGCTTTAAAAAATGCAAAGCCTTTAGCGGAAAGAAAAAAAGAGAATATTAATAATAAGATAAAGACAAAACAACCTACTCAGGTAGCGCTCTCCCCACAAGGAAATTTGCCTGCAGAAAAATCGCTACTGTTTTTTGGACGTTCACCTGTTCCCCTCATTGAGGATTATTTTGTTTGTCAGAAAAAACCTTCAGTTTAAGGAATGACTTACCGCTCCAAACGGTTGGACAACGACTAAGATAACAATCAAAACTAAAAAGAGAACAGGAATTTCATTGAGTATGCGATAAAAAACATGTCCATGTTGATTGCGATTAGCACGAAAATCGTAAAGTAATTTGCCTAAATATAAATGGTACAGAATGACTAGCATGACGCAGGCTAATTTGTAATGTAACCATGCCATGTGCATGTAGTAATGTGGATTGAACGTGATTAACCAAATACCAAACAAAATAGTGAAGACGGCGCCCGGTGTCATGATGCCAAAATATAATTTCCTTTCCATTATTTTAAAACGTTCAATGCTAATGCTATCTGTCGCGAGTGAGTGATAAACAAATAATCGAGGTAAATAAAATAAACCACTAAACCAAGTTACCATAAAAATAATATGCAAAGCTTTAACCCACAACATACTCACTCCTTTGTGATTTAATGTAGCGCGCGAGGGATGAAGATTATATAAGACTCACCGAGGTGAGGACAGAAAAAAGATACGAAGTGACGACAGAAAAAGCTATGTTGAGGGGCAAGTTTGCGTCTGAATTAACATCTTAAAGCTAAATAAAAACCTGTTATAATACCCGTTCATTGAGGGTCTAGTATGTCAAATGTACTTGTTTTTACTGAAAATGCTGCGAAAAAAGTATACGAATTGATACAAGAAGAAGGCAACCTTAATTTAAAATTACGCGTCTATGTGACGGGTGGGGGCTGCTCTGGTTTTCAGTACGGATTTACTTTTGATGAGGTGGTGAGTGAAGAAGACACCATCATTGCTAAACAATTGGATGCAGCTAGCGTTCAGTTGCTCGTGGATCCACTGAGTGTGCAATATTTAGCTGGCGCAGAAATTGATTACAAAGAAGATATCAATGGTGAGCAATTTATTATTCGCAATCCTAATGCAAAAACAACTTGCGGATGTGGTTCTTCTTTTACGGTGGATGACAATACGCTCGATGAAAAATAAACTTCAAATATTGAGAGATCATACGACGTTGTTTTAGCTGTATGCGGATTTTAAACAAGGAAGTTAACAGGTGAGTCTACTCACACAAAAACCACTTAAATTTTTTCTTACCCCAGTTTCTCTTAATACCACCAGCTTACATGCCATCCTCTATCTTTTATTTTTTTTATCAGGCTGTGCTGCTTTAATTTATCAAGTCATGTGGCAACGCATGCTTTTTACAATATTTGGCGTCGATTTAGAATCCATCACGATTATTGTTTCTGTGTTTATGTTTGGTTTGGGAATAGGGGGTTGGTTTGGTGGCTGGCTTGCCGATCGTTTTTCTAAACAATTATTAATATTGTATATTTTACTTGAATTTTGCATCGCTATTTTTGGTTTTCTCAGTCCGTATTGGATAGGCTCATTAGGGAATAGGTTATTTAGCACCAATGCTTTTATCACCACAGGCGTCAGTTTTCTTTTGCTTTCGATACCGACTATTTTAATGGGCGCGACGTTTCCGTTGTTAGTGGTACACATCAATACGTTTAATCAACATATCGGGCGCTCTGTGGCTAATCTTTATTGTCTTAATACCTTAGGCGGCGCAACGGGCGCTTATCTTTCTGGTTTTATTTTGTTGTACAGCTTAGATGTTGTCGCCTGTGTTAATCGTGCAGCTTTGCTTAATTTATTTATTGCCTTCGTTGCTTTGGTATTTTTTTGGAGGCATGAATAATGCTTTCTGCTAGCGTGCTGTCTTTTTGTATTGGTTTTTTATCGCTTAGTATAGAAATTCTTTGGGTGAGATTATTTGGTTTTGCTAATTATTCTTTGCCCCAGGCATTTGCGTTTGTATTGGTTTTTTATTTAATTGGCATTGCAATAGGTGCGCGTATAGGCAAATATTTTTGCGAATCTAAGCCATTATTGTGGCTTTTAAGCGGTAAAATCCTTCTCATTGCAAGCTTTGTTTGCTTAGTCAGTCCGTGGCTTTACGTTTATTCACTTTCCGCATTTCCACTCCTTGGTGCGGCATTACTGATTACAATCACTGCTGCATTAACAGCAGTTATTTTTCCGATTGCACATCATTTAGGTTTTATTAAACCCACAGTCAAACCGGGACGCCAAATTTCCACGGTGTATGTGGCAAATATTTTAGGTGCGACTTTAGGACCATTAGTAACAGGCGCCTTTTTGTTGGATTTTTTTACGACACAACAATGTTATATTATTTTTGCAAGTTTACTTTATATCGTGAGTCTCTATTGTTTCATTTTACAAAAAAAAATTCGCTTCAGTGCTTATGCTGTATTGGGCATGGTTTTATTTATTAGTTTTTTCTTTTGGACAAATCCTCATTCCCTCATCACAAAAATAGCGGATAGAAGCGGGCAAACCTTACAAGTTATTGAAAATAAAAGCGGTATTATTACGCTTTATGAGGGCGGGAGCGGGGGAGATTTGGTTTTTGGTGGGAATGTTTATGATGGGAGAACTAACTTAGATCCGCTTCTTAATACCAATGGGATTAATCGCTTGTTAGTGCTTGCTGCTTTACATGAGCAACCCAAACGCGTGCTAATGATTGGTTTATCCATAGGGACGTGGTTGAAGATAGTCACAAGTTTTCCGGGAGTAGAGCAGATTGATGTCATAGAAATTAATCCAGCGTATCTTCAAGCTATCCAAAACTATCCACGTTTGGCTGCAGGTTTGTTAGATGCACGTGTTCATTTATACATTGATGATGGTAGGCGTTGGTTAAGAGCGCATGCAGATAATCAATACGATTTGATTATTATGAATACGACTTTTTACTGGCGTGCGTATACCAGTAACCTCTTATCACAAAATTTTTTAGCGCTTATCAAGCAACATATGCATGCCAATGCCATATTAGCGTTCAATACAACAGGCTCACCGGATGCCTTAAAAACAGCTGTTAGCATCTTTAAAAATGCTTATTTATATCAAAACTTTGTGATTGCTGCCGATTTCGATTGGCGTACGCGTCTCTATCAACAACGTGCCATTGAAAAATTAGCGGCACTATCCTTAGATGGCCATCTTTTATTTCCATTCGGTAGTAAACCCATCATTGAATCTTTTTTAAGAGTGCCCCTTTCTTCGTTAAAAACAATTCAGCCTATGTATGAAGCTTTGGGAAGACAATTAGAAATCATTACGGATAATAATCTGATCACAGAATATAAATATGGAATAAGTTTACAGGAAATAAATCAGCATTAAGGACGATTAATCTTTTCATGTAATGAATTCGCAAACGGTGACATAAAAAGACAGCACTTGTCACATGACAATCTGTACCTCGCATGATAATTTAAGCGATTCTTTAAGGATAAGTCTTTTTGATTAAGTGAAAGGATGCAATTTGAAAACTGAAGTAACAACTCCTTTAAAAATAGGCATTATTGGCGCAGGTTTTTCTGGCGTCGCACTGGCTGCGCATTTATCTCGTTTAAGTTTGATTCCACTGGACATTTTTTTGTTTGAAAAACGAGGTTATTTTGGTGTCGGCGAAGCGTATAGCACGCCTTATCCCTTTCATTTGTTAAACGTTCGTGCGCATGACATGAGTGTGTTTGCAGATGATGCTGAGCATTTTGTGAATTGGTTGCAGCAACAAAAACATTTAACCGCTAATTTAGATCAAACTGTGCCGCTAGGGGATCAATTTGTACCGCGCTTATTTTATGGCAAATATTTGCGAGATTTGCTGCAAGATATGCAAGTACAGAGAAACAAAATTAATTTAACATTATTGCCGCATGAAGTGGTGAATGTGCAAAAACAAGCGCAAAAAACCGATTTAATTTTAAGTGGTCATTCTAAAATGACTATCGATAAAGTTATTTTTGCATTAGGGAATATTAAATCCCCGCTTCCTTTTCCAGTGCATTCCAATGCAAAAACTATTCTTAATGCTTGGGATTTTACAGCGCCTCAACACATTCCTACGCACGATCCAGTCTTAATTGTTGGTACGGGATTAAGCATGATTGATGCGGTTTTAACGCTTTATCATCAACAACATCAAGGTGAAATTTATGCTGTTTCGCGCCATGGTTGCTTGCCGCTTGCACATGCTGAAGAACAGCGGGACGCTTTATTCTTTGAAGAAACACTGCCGACTACTTTAAGATTATTGACTAAACAATTACGTTTAAAAAATAAAAATCATCAAGCCCAAGGCGGTGATTGGCGCACGCTGATTAATGCTGTACGCAAACAATTTCCACACTTGTGGTTGAATGCTAATCTTTTTGATAAAAAACAATTCATTCGCCATGTTTTGCCCTATTGGAATAGTCACAGGCATCGCGTTCCACAAAAAATTGCTTTTTTATTAGCGCAAATGCGCCGTGAAAAACGCTTACATATTTTTGCTGGACGTATTTTAGCGGTAGAGAAAGATCATGCTAAAATTAAATTACGTCACCAACAAACACCCTTGCTTCTTCCCAGCAAATGGTTAATTAATTGTTTAGGACCCGCACTGAATATTCACGCCGTGCCTGATCTTCTCATTCAATCTTTATTCAAACAAGGTTTAGCAACGTCTGATCATTTAGAACTTGGTTTGCTGACCAGCGCTCAAGGTGCGTTAAAAAATCCTCACGGGGATATTTCTAAAGATTGGTTTACCTTAGGTCCTTTGACGAAAGGGATGTGGTGGGAAATAAGCGCGGTACCTGAAATTAGACAAGCTTGTTTTACATTAGCGAAGCATTTGTTGACATAAATTTTTTATTTTTACATCTTGACGACATAAGCATTAAGGAAAATCATGGATTCGATAACATCTTTAAATATAGAAAAAAAACCTTTTAATGATAATACTTGCCCCGAGACGGAAGCTTATCTCGCTAAAGCAAATCATCTCGTTTCATTAACCTTAAATCAACGTCAATGCTATGATTTGGAATTAATTTTAAATGGTGGTTTTGCGCCTTTAACGGGGTTCATGAATCAAAATGATTACTTGCGTGTGTTAAAAGAGCTGCGTTTAGCCGATGGCACACTGTGGCCTATGCCTATTACCTTGGATGTAGAGACTGCTTTTGCAGACAGTTTACACGAAGGCGATGAAGTCGCGTTACGCGATAGGGAAGGATTATTACTCGCAATTTTATGCGTGAAAGATAGTTGGTTAGTTAATAAACCCGAAGAAGCACAAGCGGTTTTTGGCACGACGGACGCGACGCATCCCGGCGTTGCGTATTTGTATCATCACGTTAAAAGCGCGTATATCGGCGGTGCATTAATCCCTATTTCTCTTCCGCATCATTACGATTTTAATCATTTGCGTTTTACACCAACGCAATTGCGCCAGGTTTTTGCGGAGCGCGGATGGCAAAACATTGTTGCCTTCCAAACACGTAATCCCATGCATAAAGCACATCAAGAATTAACATTGCGGGCGATGGAAGAAACGAATGCACACTTGCTTATTCACCCGGTAGTGGGTCTCACTAAACCAGGTGATATCGATTATTATATTCGTGTTCGATGTTACGAACATGTTTTAAAAACCTATCCGCCTCAATCCGCTTTTTTAAGTTTATTACCGCTAGCGATGCGTATGGCAGGACCAAGAGAGGCGCTGTGGCATGCGCTTATTCGTAAAAATTATGGTTGCACCCATTTTATTGTGGGTCGCGATCACGCAGGACCGGGCAAAGACCGACAAAATCAGCCTTTTTATGAGCCTTATGCAGCGCATGCGTTGACACAGCAATATCAAAACGAAATGGGGATTAGAATTGTTTTTTTCCAAGAAGTGGTTTATAGCCAAAAGGAAGCACGTTATTTTCCTATTAATGCTTTTCCAAAAGATGAAACGCCTGATACGCTTTCGGGCACAGAATTACGTAAACGCTTGCAACAACATGAGGAAATTCCTGACTGGTTTTCATATCCAGCGGTGATTAAGGAATTGCGTAAAGCCTATCCTGCACGACACGAACAAGGATTTACGCTGTTTTTAACAGGACTGCCGAGTTCAGGTAAATCTACTTTAGCAAATGCTTTATTGCTTAAGTTAAGAGAGTTGAGCGATAAGCAAATCACTTTATTAGATGGTGATGTGATTCGTACGCACTTATCTCAAGGTCTAGGTTTTAGCCAAGCAGATAGAGAAACAAATGTCTTGCGCGTTGGTTTTGTTGCGAAAGAAATCACAAAACATGGTGGAATTGCGATTTGTGCATTGATCGCGCCATACCAACAAACCCGACAACAAGTGCGTGACATGATTAGTGAGGCTGGCGGGTTTATAGAAATTCATGTTGCCACGCCGCTTTCTATTTGTGAAATACGCGACAGAAAAGGACTTTATAAAAAAGCCCGCCAAGGTTTGATTACACAATTTACTGGCGTGAGCGATCCTTATGAAACACCGCTTTCACCAGAAATCAAAATCAATACCGTTAATATTGCACCAGAAGAAGTCATAGATTCTATAGTTAAACAAATCAAATTGCAGGGATATTTACGATGAATGATCAATCTCTCAGTAAAAAAAACATATTTGTGGTGTTAGGCGTTGCAAGAAGTGGAACAAGTACTATTGCACGCGGTTTAAAAGCATTAGGTGTTGATTTGGGTGCAGCGCTTATCCAGGGCAATCAGAAATGGAACCCAAAAGGTTTTTTTGAAGATAGCGATGTCGTCTATAAAGTCAATGGCCAAGCTTTTAAGACATTAAATTTTGCGCCCTACGGCATTCAAACACTAGAGAAAAATCAGCAAACCAGCGAGCAACTTGCTGCCGTTAAAGAGGACGCCATTACTTTACTTAAACAACGTTTTGAAAAGACGCACTACTGGGGGTTCAAAGATCCCAGTACAGTAAAATTGCTTGCGTTTTGGCAAGCTATTTTTGCTGAATTACAATTGCAAGAACATTACATTATTGCTTTAAGAAATCCGCTTAGTTCTGCACAGTCCTATCAAAAATTAACCGGTTGTGATCTTGAGCTGGGTTTATTACTTTGGCTAATGTATCTCTTTCCAGCGATTGAAGAAACGCATCATAAAAAAAGAATAGTAGTGAGTTACGAATCCTTATTGCAAGCACCGGTGACGCAATTAGATAGAATAAAAATGACATTAGATATTCCAAATAATGCAGACGCTATGGCCTTAAGCAGTTATGCCACTGAATTTTTAGATAAAAAACTACATCATTATACCTATGATTTAAACGATTTAAAAAAACATACGGCGGTAGGCGTGGTGCCTCTGGTGTGCGAGGTTTATGAGTTATTTTTAAAAATCGCCAACGATGAAATAAGTTTTGAGAGTGAAGAATTTGTTTCATCTTGGCAAACAATTAAAGAGGCGCTGAATAACATACAGCCTGTGTATGCCTATCTTGATATTATTTTAAAAAGAAATTATCAATTGAAAAAAGAATTACGCACGATTAATAAATCTATTTTATGGAAAATGCTTTATCCATTACGAAAAATAGATAACACCTTGCGAGAACGCAGAAGAAAAATTAGAGCAACCCGACGTTTGGAAAAAGCTTATGGTTAAAGAATTGGATATTCTTTTATTAGCCATAAAAGAAGCGGGCACGGCCATTTTAAAAATTGAAAGATCTAAAATGACCAGCAGCAGAAAATTAAATTTAAGTATAGTGACGCAGGCTGATTTAGAAGCAAATCAAATTTTAAAAAATAGATTGCTTGCGAGTTTTCCTGAGGATGCTTGGCTATCTGAGGAATGCATTGATACGGCGCAACGCTTAACGAGCAAACGCGTATGGGTCGTTGATCCTATAGATGGTACAAAAGAATATGTAGCAGGGGTACCCGAATATGCTTTGTCTGTTGCCTTAGTGGAAGCGGGTGAACCTATTATCGCTGCAATATTTAATCCAGCAACAAATCAGCTTTTTCATGCAGTAAAAAATCAAGGTGCCTGGCAAGGTAACAAAAAATTACAAATGAAAGGTTTTGCGAATACCGCCGATTTATTATTACTGGCTAGTCGCACAGAGTATGCGCGCGGTGAATGGAAAGCGATTGAAACGCATTGTCAGGTTAAACAAATGGGTTCCATTGCTTATAAGCTAGCTCTAATTGCAGCGGGGGAAGCGCACGCTACGTTTAGCAGAACGCCTAAAAATGAATGGGATATTGCAGCGGGCGTTTTACTCGTTACGGAAGCGGGCGGCATTGTTACTGACAAAAAGAAAGAAGCTTTTGTATTTAATCGTAAAGATTTAAAAGTGAATGGTATTGTTGCTTCTGCTGCAACTGTGTATGAAGAAGTGTATACACTCATGCATGAACACGATCATTAAACCGCTGTCTAAAAACCACTAGACCCAACCCCTTATCTATCTTATTATTTGCTGCGATACGTTTTGTACAGCTATCGCTGTATTTAGCAGTTTTGATTCATAAAAATAAAAGTAAGGAAAAAAAATAATGACTGAGGTCAATTTAAACCCAGAAACTGTCCCTATAAAAAACAAAAAAATAATTGTTAACTCTGTCGATTTTGACGGATGTTTGTTTCATGCAGGCTATTGTTATTCTGAATTGAAAGACAGATTGATTCGAACTAACCCACATTTTGTTGATTTTATTCTTGAGCAAAGCAAACAGGAAGCGGCTGATGAAATCATTTTCATAGTGGGTTCTAATCGCCAATCAGAAGAAATTGACCGCAATAATAGTAATTGGGTCAAAGGCTCTTGTTTTATCGCACTAGAAGAATTGACCAAATTTTTTAGAGAAAAATTAACACCCTTATCTTGTTTTGCTAATCGATATTTATTAGCAGATGATTACGATAATGTTCCTCATGGCGAAAATTTCAGTGAATTTATTAAGCGCTATAAAAAAGTTGCTACACCTGGCTTGTGTCCTTCAGATCTTGAAGATGAAGGTGAGGATTTAGGGGTACCTGTAACACCTGAATATGATTCTGACGATGATTTGCCACCCTTACCCTTACCGCCTTATAAATACGGACAATGGCTTTTTGACGATTCAAAAATAAGTATTTTATATACTCAAATGCATAAGCTTGCTTCAGAAAATCCTAATGCTGAAATTGTTTACAACTTTTATGATGATAGATGGGATATTTATCAACCCCTAGCAGATTTTTTCAAAAAGCATCCCGATCTTATTCCAGCAAATGTAAAGCTAAATATTTATGCTTATAGCGGTTCAAAAACACCTGGAAATATAATTACTTTAGAAGGCAAAGGTGAGATTGATTTTAATTATTCAAATAATCTCAAACTAATGGCTCAAAAAACATTAGGGGTTGATCAGCTTTCGCGAAAAGTAATTGCCTATCAGTCCGTAAATATTATGCGGGGCGTTGGTGATTGGGATGTCTTCAAAAAAGAACGCGTGCTTACACGGCCAGTATTAAAAACTGAAAATGAAGCGGCAATCTCTACTGGCATAACCGTTGCTAATGAAGTGGCAGTTGCTAATATTGAAACAGTATCGCTTAATTCCACATCAGCTAGTCTTTTAACACAGAATAGCTTATTCAAAGTGGAAGCCACAGCTGCGGCTAAAGTCTCTAACGATGCGATGTTGGTATCAATAGAGAAACAAGAAGAGGCTAGTCCAGCATTGAATCGTAGCGCACCTTAATTAAGTTATCTTCTTAAAAACCACGCTATTCAGCCTAAGTGCTCGTTAATTACGACACTTAGGCTGGAATATATGCGTAATCGTTCACGCTCTAACTAATGCACATTTAAGGTCGGTGTCGTAGTCGGTGTCGAAACTGTAAAATCATTACCCACAAAATTCACAAAGACATCGTTAGCGCAAGGACCTTCTGGCAGCGTTTGACTTAGCCTTGGTTTGATTGCCCCACCGTTGCCTACCAGTCCTGAAAAAGTGACTTGTGCAAAGGGCGTCGTAGAACAGCTAGCAACCGTACCAAAATATTCATCGAATAAGAAAGAGCTAGTGATCAATCCTGATTGGGGAGGTGATTTAATATAACCAATAAAGGTTTCCACTTGAGCGAACGCATCTTGAACCCAAGCACCCCACCAGTCTCCGGTAGAATCTGAACTAACTTGGGCAACCCTCATTCTGTAAAGACCGCCATTTTGAAAGTTATAATTGATACTACAGTTATAACCAACACCTTCGCCGCCGAATTGAGAGCAATTACTACCGGAAGCTGCGATTGCATTCCAAATAGAAAAAAGCGCCGTTTTACTGCTGTCGCTATGCGTTTGCAATCCTAAATAAGCTTGCCGTAAACTCGTTGGGCTAGAAGAACTAGATCCTGAAAGAAAAAAGAAATGCGACCAATAATAACTGGAAGGTAAGGCAACATCTCTCACGGTAATAAAAACCTCAGCGTCGCTCACAGGACTTGGCCAATTATAAACGACATCTAAAAAGTGGCCGGGCGTGAGGGTGTTAGCAGCCAAGTGACTAGTCGTGAGGGTAGCGTAAGCAGCATTGAAATAAGTCGCAAATAAAATAAACAAAGTAAGTATTTTTTTCATCAAACTCTCCCTAATCACTAAAATTATCCATTCTTGAAACAATGTAATTACTCAGGGGTACGATAGCAACTAAAATGTTCACGCACTATATTTCTGTTATCACAAACGTAGCGAGGTTACATTCTGGCTATCTATCAACTTAGCCTAAACAAATAATATTAAATAGTTTTATTAGGGGTGAACCACATTCTGCTTAATACCTTATCTTTTAAAAAATAATGATGATATAGCGCCCCTAACACATGCAGAACGAATGCTGCAATGAGGATATAAGACAGTATGTTGTGCGTTTCCGCAAAAAAAGAAGAAAGCGCTTTATTCTCATCAAAAGCTGGAATAACAAATAAAGAATAAAACGACACCGTATGACCACCTAATGTTGACATGAGAAAACCTGATAGTGGCATAGCGAAGACTAAAATATACAGTAAGATAAAAATACTTCTAGAGAGTACGTGTTGCCATTGCGGAACAGTGGGGGGCAAAGGCGGCTGTACGTTTATCAAGCGCCAAACCAGTCGTAATGTAATCAAGCCTAATATTAATAAGCCGGTCGCTTTGTGCAAATAAAATAAAGTGAATTGAAATTCACTTCTAGGAATATTTATCATGGTATAGGCAACAAGAAACATACAAATTAAAAGTAATGCAATCAGCCAATGCAAGCATTTAGCCACTAGGCCGTATTCGTTAATCGTATTTTTGATCATCATTTCTATCCTTTTAATTTTGGCTTTTTCTATATTTCGTATTGCATTGTGCATGAATTTCTTTGCGGAGAGCAGTATTTTTCAACATATCCATGAGTAGGTAAGCTCTCATCTTACTCGCTGCTTCACGTAACAAAAATTAGTTTAACCCAACAACAATTTATTTATTTTTTGAAAAATGATTTTAATATTTTTTGTACTTTGCGGGGCGATAAAAACGGTATCATCACCTGCAATGGTCCCTAAAATATCATTATCATCTTTTTGATCTAATAATCTTGCTACCAATTGAGCGGAGCCTGGTGCTGTTTGTAGCACAATTAACACTTCGTTATATTTGATTGTTAATATCAGTTGACGCAAGGAATCTTTAGGGGTGATAGACATCAGCTCCGAAGGAAGCCTATAGACAATGCGGTCACCCTCGGTCATTTTGATCGCGCCTAATTTATGCAGGATGCGAGAAATTTTGACTTGATTAACAATAAACCCTTCTTTTTGCAACGCTTCACGGATTTCTTCGTGCGTGCCTACGGTATTTTTTTGTAATAAGTCTTGTAGCGCTATAATGAGATCTGCTTTACGTCTTTTTTTGCTAACATCTTCATTAGTCATCTAGGCTTTCCCTGGTTAAAAATAAGTGAGTGCTGGTGCTGGGATTTTGCTTATCGCCATACGCTTACTTTTCCATGACGTCTTACTGTGTTTGTTATTATCTCTTGCAATGCTGAGGCAAGCAATGCGTGCATTAAGGCCAATAAACTATTTAAGCGTGCACACGAATGATAAAAACCGTTCGCCCTGCAGCGGTTGGCTCTGAGCTTGGCTAAGGACGGCTGTCGCTAAAGGGCAACTATAGCAGCATAGCAAAAATAAAATGTATTTGAATGAGTCAGAATGAAGAAAGACGGTTTACTATCCTATTCATTGGCCAGAGGCGGAATCGAACCGTCGACACGAGGATTTTCAGTCCTCTGCTCTACCGACTGAGCTATCTGGCCAACTTACAAGAGATGCATATTAAACCGATAGAGATGTTATCAGTCAAGCAGAAGATTAATCCTTTGGCACATAATTTTCAGGTTTTTCACTTCCAGCACCAAATAAAAAACTTTCCATTTCTTTCATGAGGAAATCACGCGACTTTGGATCTATCATGCTTAAGCGATATTCATTGATTAACATGGTTTGATGCGTGAGCCATTCTTGCCAAGCTTCTTTTGAAATATGTTCATAAATTTTTTTGCCTAATTCACCGGGAATAGGCAATTGATCTAAGCCTTCAGCTTCCTTATTTAATTTTAGACAATAGATATGACGCGTCATATAACCCCCCGTATAATGGCCTGAATGGGTTTAGGTAAGCCAACACATCCAGGTTGACTAGGGTTATACCAAATTTGTTGCGAAGCTGCCATTATTTTTGGTTGTGCCTGTATACAGCTAATAAGTATTGGAAAAACAATAAGATGATAATGCGTAAACGTGTGTCTAAAAGAAGCTAAGGCTTTAAATGTTTTTATCTTAAGCTGAAAATGTTGCTGAGAAAATAAGCAAACACTTTCTTTTTCTGGCTCACCTGGCATCTCAGGTAAGCTCCAAAGCCCACCCCATATGCCTTTATTCGGTCGTTTATAAAGTAGAATGGTGTCATCTGTTTTAAAAATAAAAAAAGTTGTCTTACGGGTAGGAAGTGGTTTGGCAGCTTTTTTATAAGGTAATTGATCAACCAATTCTTCTTGATAAGCCACACAATGATCTATCAGCGGACAACGCGAACATGCTGGTTGACGTCGCGTACAAATTGTCGCACCTAAATCCATTAAAGCTTGCGTGTAATCCGCAGCGCGTTTGTTGGGGAGATATTTTTGAGCAAGCTGCCAGAGTAAAGCTTCTCCCGCTTTTTCATTAATGGGGGCTTTGATGCCTTCAAAACGAGAGAGTACGCGTTTTACATTGCCATCTAAGATAGCTGTCGCTTGGTTAAACGCAAGGGACAAAATAGCACCCGCAGTTGAAAGGCCAATCCCTGGCAACAGTTGTAAATCGGCAAGATTTTTTGGAAATTCACCTTGCCATTTTTCCATGATCATTTTTGCTGCGCGTTGCAAATTTCTCGCGCGACTGTAATAACCGAGCCCCGCCCATAAATGCAGCACCTCATCTTCTTGAGCGTTGGCTAGCGCCGCTAAATTGGGGAAGGTTTGCATAAAGCGTTCGAAGTAAGGGATGACGGTGCTAACTTGCGTTTGCTGTAACATGATTTCAGAAAGCCAGACGCCATAAGGTGTTTTATTTTGTTGCCAAGGTAAATGTTTACGACCAAATTGATCAAACCAATGGAATAATTGTTTTTGAAAAAGAGCGGGGGTGAGTGTCATGTGCTTAAAGGAAAGGCGCGGTGCGGCTCATGATGATGATGCACAATTTCATAAATAAGCGTGGCTGCTAATTTTGCTGTTCTGTGATCGATATCATATTTTGGTACATGTTCTGCGATATCATAAGTAATCACCTTGCAAGAAGCAGCGGCTTGTCTTAATAAAGGAATGACATGCCAGGGATTTAATCCCAAAGGTTGAATGGTGCTCACACCGGGTGCAAAAGCGGGTGAAAAAACATCTAATGACAAGCTCATATAAATAATTTCATTTTGATCAGCCACTCTGTCTACAAAATCAAAGCATTTTTCTTGCAATCCTTGATGGAGTTCATCAGCCAATATAAGTTTTGTGTGATGCGATTTGGCGATATCAAAGGATTGTCGAATATTACCGGCATGTTGTATGCCTATGCAATTATAATCGAAATGTGCTTTGCTGGCTTGATGGGCTTTAGCGATTTGATAAAAAGTGGTTTTAGCGCTGCCATGATAACTGGGATGGAGTGGCTGCATATCAAAATGCGCATCAAAATTAATAATGCCTAAACGTTTTTGTGGGGGATAAGCTTTGGCAATGCCTTGATATTGTCCCCAAGCTACTTCATGTCCGCCACCAATTACGATAGGGCGAATATTTTGCGCAAGCAACATAGCAATCACTTCTGCTAACGCTGCTTGACTTGCCTCCAAATCATGATCAGTGCAAATAATATTGCCTACATCATAAATATGTATGCTAGGGTTTTGGATAGGCAGTTTGCTTAAACGTTGACGTATGGCGGTAGGTCCCTCAAAAGCACCCGTTCGTCCTAAATCACGTTGCACACCCTCATCACATTTAAAACCTACCAGCGCAAAAGTAACTTCTGCCGTTTTTTTAATTTCTTCCCGCAGCAAATTGACGAGACGCATATGCTGACAGAAACAAGAATCTGTAGGCAGGTCTGCACGAGCAAGCCAGATGGTTGGATCTGCAGGTAAATAACGTGATTCCCAACTCATGTGCCTAAGCGCTAGCTAAAATAGGTGTGCGTGCGCCCACTTTTTGTAGAAAATCCTCTGAACTTAATACTGTTGCATAAGTTGGTTGCAATGCCGCAAGAAAAGCATAGTGTACATTTTGCGGAGAGATCGTTGTGTGATTAAATTCTAACTGTCGTGCAGCGCAAGCATCATGTAACACCGTGCAAGTAAAACCTAAATCGTAAGCAGCGCGTACGGTGGCATCTATCGTCATCTGTGTCATCATGCCGCAAATCACCAGATGATTGATTTGATTTTTGATGAGATGATTGAGAAGCGATGTGTCTTTAAAACTATTGGGATAATGCTTCTTGATGATTGTTTCACCTTTCAGTGGATAAACCTTAGAATAAAATTCAGTTCCTTTTGTGCAAGGTAAAAAATATGTCGCATCTGGATGCGTGGAAATATGTTGCACATGAATAATAGGTAACTTTTTTTCTCTATAGGCAAGTAAAACAGATTGTGCTTTGTCACTTGCTTCAAGACTTTTTTCTAAATATATCCTTCCATTCGGGAAATAATCATTTTGGATTTCTAGCAGAAGTAATGCAGTATTCATGCCTGGTCCCTTTTATTGTTAAATAATTTTCATATTTACTCATTTTTGACAGAATTCGCAATAGTAACAAGCTAATAAGAAAAATAACATGCTTTTATATGCAAATCTTTTTTGTGAGACCCTTAACTTTTTTCTAAGGCATTTGCTTTTTGCAAATAAGTATCCATTTGATTTAAATTACCCAGGATCTTGTACGTATCCGCTAAATCTTCATAGGGCTCTATCAATAAGATACTTTTATCTCCAAATAATTTTGCATAAATGGCGATGGCTTGATTGAATTTATCTTGCGCTGGTTCAGTTTTATTGACCTTGAGATAGGCTTTACCTAAAACAATTAAGTTTTTTGCTGCATAAGGATTTTCTGTGAGATGACCGCGTGCTTGCCAATTATCCGCAGTTTGCTCCAATATGGCTAACGCTTCTGCATCATGATTATTTTGATCCAGCATGGTTTGTGCTAAGCGACTTTTAGTTCGCAGATATTGATCATCATTCTGCGCAGAAAGCGTGTCGTAAATTTTTAAAGCTTTTTCATAGTTTGTTTGCGCTTTTGCATAATCTTTAGCATTGTTTAAGGTTAATGCTGTTACGTAATAAGCAAACGCGACTTCTTTATTTTGAGTGTGAGGATATTTTTTTATAATCACTTGGGCATAATGCAACGCATTCTTTTTATCACTGGCATTATCGGATAAACCAAATTTTTGAGCATAGGCATAAGCCAATTGAATTTTATTCCAAATTAAATCGGTCTCTTGCGTCAGTAACTGCTGCGCTTTTTCAAATTCAGGAATAGCGACATCAGGCGTATTGATAACATGGGTGTAATAGGTGGCCAACTTATATAGCAATTGGCCTAAGGCTTTTCTATCTTCAACGGTATAATTACTGGCAAGACATGCTTTTTTGGCCATTGTTTCCAAGGCATCGATTTTATTTTTATTGGGTTCTATCGTTGTTGCATCGTCCCAGGCAAAGGTGAAATCTTTTTCTGCTTTCACTAATGGGGAATCAGGAACGAAAGTATCTTCAGGTTGTATGATTAACTCAGTTGGTGGCAGGGGTTCTAAGTTGGCAGCGGCAAATACAAGCGGGCTTAGGCTTAAGACCACTACTATGCATAATGAGGGGATTATTCTGCTCATCATCTGACTCCTTTCGATTACTATCCATTAGTAAGCCTTCTTTAGCATGAAAAATCGGTATTTAACTTGAATGTTGAGATCTGTCATATGCCAGAAGGTGACAAGTCTTATGATTATGCCCAAGGCAATAAGGCGGGGCAAGTGAGGAACGGCATTTGAAAGTTTGATCGTTTCTTGGATGCCAGCTAGAAGCATGCTGGCATGACAGCTAAAACTTTGTGATACCAGCCCCAGCAAGCTTTTAGCTGGGGTAAACTTCAGCTGGCATCCGCTTAATAAATAGCTTATTAGTTTTATGTCAATCAGAAAGGAATATCGTCATCAAAACCTTCAGCCAAAGCTGGAATGGGTTCAGCAGGCGTAGCACTGGTAGCAGGTTTTTTCTTGTGAATAAGATTCTGTTGAATTGCTGCTACCGCCTTTGCTGTCTAACATTTGCATGTTATCCGCAATAATCTCTGTTGTATAACGATCTTGGCCTGTTGTTTTATCTTGCCATTTGGTAGTGCGCAATCTGCCTTCAATAAAAACTTTAGAACCTTTGCGTAGATATTCGCCCACGATTTCTGCTAAGCGTTGATAAAAAACAACCTTATGCCATTCGGTGCGTTCTTGCATTTCGCCACTTTGTTTATCTTTCCAAGATTCGCTTGTTGCAAGCGTCACATTTGCCACCGCCAAGCCACTGGGGGCATAGCGCATTTCAGGATCACGGCCTAAATTGCCGATTAAAATAACTTTATTGATACCACGTGCCATATTTTAAATCTCCTAACTAGATAGAGTCTGATTGTAATTGCTCTTTGAGGCGAATGAAATCAGGATTTTTGACAGTACCTTTTTCCATTTTTTAAATAAGCTATTCCTTCCTCAGCGATAAAAGTGACCTCAACCATACCTGGAATAAGACGTAATTGCGTTGCGAATGAGTCCCATTGATTTTGTTTAGATAAAGGCAGGCGTATAAATCGGGTCATGAGGTAACGCGGAGCTTGCATGAAGAAGGCGAGCGTAAACCAAAAACAAAGCAGGATTATACAAAAAAGATAAACGCCTGCAAAATGATATTTACCATACAATATACCGCCTAGCGCACCGCCTACGAAAATACCTAAAAACTGCGAACAAGAATAAAGTCCTAACGCGCTTCCTTTGCGTGAAGCAGGCGCCGTGCGCGTAATCAATGAAGGCAGAAAAGCTTCCAATAGAGAAAACCCACTGAAAAATAAACTTAAACTGATGGCAGTTAAAAACAAATTGCTAGGCATTTGCCAGAGAAAAAACTCAGCCAAACCTAAGGTCAAAATGCCACCTAGAAAAAAAAGTTTGAGTTGTTGTTTTTTTTCTGCAACACCAATACAAAAAAGACAAATAATAAAAGCAACTAAAAGCGTTGGTAGATAGATTAACCATTGTCTGCTCGTAATCAAACCTGCTAAGTGATAAAGATTAATCGGAATCACAATAAAACTAGCGGTAAAGACGGCATGCAAAATAAAAATACCGCTATTTAATTTGGCAAGCTCCGGGCTTAATAATAGTTTAAAGAAAGATTTTAATTCTGGTTCCGTATCACTATGCCAACGCGTGACGATAGGTTTTGGCACCCATACGCAAAGCAGTATGATAGCTAGCCATCCTAAAACGGCAGCAATAAAGAATAAATCATTAATGGGAAACCATTTGCTTAAGATAGGCCCAATAAACATTGCAATCGAAAATGAAAATCCAATAGAAATACCAGAAATGGCCATAGCCTTAGTCCGTTGTTCTTCACGGACTAAATCAGCCATGAGTGCTAAAAGCGTACTGCCGATCGCACCTGTTCCTTGCAAGGCGCGACCTATTATCATGAACGTAATAGAGTGCGCTTTTCCCGCAACCAGACTCCCTATGATAAAAATAAGCAAACCCGTCAGAATAAGTGGCTTGCGCCCAAAATGGTCAGATAAAACACCAAAGGGGATTTGAAAAATGGCTTGTGCTAGACCATAAATACCCATTGCTAGCCCAATTAAAGTAGGGGTTGCGCCTGGCAGTTGGCTTGCATAAAGCGTGAATAAAGGTAAAACAAAAAAAAGTCCTATCATGCGCAAGCTCATGATAGAAGAGATACTGGTTATTGCGCGCCATTCGCTTGAGCTCATTTTATCTACATGCATCAATTTAACTCTTTAAAATTATTTTAAGAAACAAATTCTAAAAAACATAAACATTCAGTAAGAAACATTAAGAAAGATCTTTAATTTGTTAAGTTGCGCTGGTGAGGATGATAATGCGCCAGTTCTTTGGGCCAGATTATCCCGCGTGAGAGCAAACAACACAACCGCTAATCCTTAGCTAATTATTGCTAATTATTTTTAAATCAATTTTTAAAGCCAGGCCTCCTCCCACATAAAGACATAAAAAGAGTTAACTTTTTGGACAAGAAAAGACTATCCTATAGCCCTTTTTAGTAGCCCTTTTTAGGATGGAGAAATACGGAGATGAATCCTTTAGTTTGGATAGAACTAACCAGCCATGATCTTAATAGGGGGAAACAATATTATCAAAAAAGGGATTATTCTAGAGCGATAGAATATTTTTCAGAAGTCATTAGTTTCAGTCAATATAAAGATATTTTAATGGTCTATAAAAATATTCGGCAGGCCTATTTAGGAAGAGGGAAGGTTTATCGGGCCAAGAAACTTTGGCAGCTGGCCTACGAAGATTTTGTCAATGCCATTCACTTAAATCCTCATGATCCTATTGCTTACACGGAGACGGCTTATCTTTATTATCAGCAGCGCAAATTAGATTCGGCAATTGATTATTTTAATGACGCCATCAGCTTAGATCCAGAGTTTACCCGTGCTTTACATGGCTTGGGGATGTGTTATTTAAAAAAAGGGGATTGGGAGTTGGCTTTAAAAAACTTTACGCAAGGGATCAAATATCAGCCCCAAGAGGGTTTAGCTTATTCCAGTCGAGCTGTTATTTACTTACATAAAAAACAATTTGACGCGGCACTTGAGGATTTAGACACCGCTATTAAGCAGTGTAGCCTATCAACTTATCCTCATCACATAGAGCAACGCAGACGTGCTGTTGCATTTATCTTGAAAAAAGATTTTTTAAAAGCGCATGAAGAATTAAATCAGCTTATTCAAAAAAATCCGCGTTATGTGTCTGGTTTTTTGCTTAGAGGTATCGCTTATTTGCATCAAGGTGATCATGCAAAAGCCAGTCAAGATTTTCAAACTGCGAAACAATTAACCACAAACCTGATTATTTATACCAAGATTGCTTTGTATCATTACAAAATTACACGCGATATTAAAGAACTAAAAAAGCTCGCTAAAACATTGGCATTACAACCCTTAAAAAGCGCTGAAGAAATTTGTCTTAAAAGTTTATTAGCCTTTTATTGCGATGAAAAAGATCAAGTGAAAAAAATAGTTCGGAATTTTTTTAAACGCTATTTACCCGGTGCCTTATCCCCTTTTTGGCAGGAAGACTTTATTGCCATGCTGTTAACGGTTTCTGGTGATCAAGATTTACAAGAAGAATTTCAAAAAAATAAATGTATTGTTCAATTAAAAGATCAAATGATGACAATCATTAATGGGGTTGAAAACCAAGCGATTAAATATAACGCGCTTTTACAGGCGCTTTGTCAAGCAACGGTGTTGGGGAATATTTTTTATACGCAACGCAATTATTTGCACCGTCCCAGTCTTCAGCGTGGTCGCTTAAAAGAAGTTGCCACTTTGTTAGAATATGCACTCTCATCAGAAACAACATCTGCTATTGCTTTATCCCCAAAAACGAAACAAGCGATTATTTTACAAATGCGAGAAAATCCAAATTTTTATAAAAATGTAACACTGCAATTTCCTTTTATTGCTGAGTGGGTTGCGCCTGTCGTTAAGACCATGCATGATTTTACACCTGTTTTAGGACGGGGATTTTTTGGGCGACCTCATTCCATAGCCAATGAAATGACCAAACTATCCGTGTTGTATCCCAGTATTCAAACACAAGCAGATGAAGAGGAAGGAAATATCTATATTTCTAATTTACAACTCTAATTAATGACTATTAAAGCTGTGATTAAGTTTTTGCTTACTCACCCTATCAATTTAAGGTTATAATGCGATCCATTTTCTAATTATTGTCTACTATGAAACAAATTAGCATACGTGGTGCCCGTACTCACAACTTAAAAAATCTGAATCTTGATTTGCCGCGCGACAAGCTGATTGTTATTACGGGACTGTCTGGCTCGGGTAAATCTTCGCTGGCGTTTGATACCTTATATGCCGAAGGGCAGCGGCGTTATGTCGAATCGCTTTCTGCTTACGCGCGCCAATTTTTATCTATGATGGAAAAACCGGATGTGGATCACATAGAAGGGTTGTCGCCCGCTATTTCTATAGAACAAAAGTCTACTTCGCGCAATCCCCGTTCGACTGTAGGCACCATCACAGAAATTCACGATTATTTGCGCCTTTTATTTGCGAAAGTAGGCCAGCCGCGTTGCCCTACCCATCATCATATTTTAGAAGCACAAACTATCAGTCAAATGGTAGACACTGTTTTAGCGCTACCGCCCGAAACTAAAATCATGGTGCTGGCGCCTGTTGTACGTGAGCGTAAAGGTGAGCATATTGAGTTACTGCAAACATTACGCAGCCAAGGTTTTGTGCGCGCCCGCATTAATGGGGTCATGATAGAACTGGATGCGCCCCCTAAATTGAGCTTGCGTCAAAAACATACAATAGAAGTGGTCGTAGATCGCATCAAAGTAAAAGAAGAATTGCGCATCCGTTTGGCGGAATCCTTTGAAACAGCATTACGCATTGCAGATGGTCTTGCTGCCATTGCTTGGATGGATGAACCCAAGCGACCCGTACGCACTTTTTCCTCTAAATTTGCCTGCCCAGATTGTGGTTATAACTTACCCGAATTATCCCCACGTTTATTTTCTTTCAATAGCCCAGTGGGGGCTTGTCCTGCATGTGATGGTTTGGGCATTAGAGAAGTCTTTGATCCCAATTTAATTGTGAAGCAAGATTTGAGCTTGGAAGATGGCGCCATTCGCGGTTGGGATAAGCGTAATTTATATTATTACCAAATCTTAAATTCCCTCGCTAAGCATTATAAATTCGATTTAGATGTTCCTTTTCGACGCTTACCAAAAAAAATTCAAAACATGTTGCTGTATGGTGGCGATGAGCAAGTGCGGTTTAAATATAAAGACGAAGATGGTTATGCGTTTACTAAAACCAACACTTTTGAAGGGATCATTCCCAATTTAGAACGCCGCTATCATGAGACGCAATCGGATTTTGTTCGTGAGGAATTACACAAATATATCGCTGTTTTAACGTGCGAAACGTGTCATGGTGCACGTTTAAATGAAGCGGCACGTTATGTTTTTATCACCAATAAAAACCTGCCTGAGATTGCTGCTTGGCCAGTGGATAAAACAAAAGCTTTTTTTGAAAAGCTGGTTTTGCCTGGTTATAGAGGTGACATCGCTGTCAAAATTGTCAAAGAACTCATTAGCCGCTTGAGTTTTTTAGTCGATGTGGGTTTGGATTACATCAGCTTAGATAGAAGTGCAGAAACCTTATCTGGGGGTGAAGCGCAGCGGATTCGATTGGCGAGTCAAATCGGTTCTAGCTTGGTGGGGGTGATGTATATTTTAGATGAACCTTCTATTGGATTGCATCAACGCGATAACGAACGCTTATTGCGCACCCTGCATCACTTGCGTGATATCGGTAACACCGTCATTGTGGTTGAGCATGATGAAGATGCGATAAGAAGTGCAGATTATGTTTTGGATTTAGGACCTGGTGCAGGCGTGCATGGGGGTGAAATTGTTGCACAAGGTAAACCTGCAGAAATTATGCACGAACCACGCTCACTAACAGGCCAATATCTTTCTGGCAAACGTAAAATTACTGTCCCACGCGATCGTGTTGTTGCTAATCCAGAAAAGCAAATTGAGTTACGCGGTGCAAAAGGCAACAACCTCAAATCCATTAATATCACTATTCCAATTGGACTCATGACTTGTATCACGGGTGTTTCGGGTTCCGGAAAATCCACCCTGATTAATGACACCTTAGGACCTATTGCTACGCAATCCCTAAATGGCGCAGGCGGACCGCCCCCTGCTGAGTATGAAAGTATTGAGGGTTTAGAGTATTTAGACAAAGTGGTAATGGTGGATCAAAGTGCTATTGGCCGTACGCCACGTTCAAATCCAGCCACTTATACGGGTTTATTTACAGCTATTCGTGATCTTTTTGCGGGAACACAAGAGGCACGCTCGCGTGGTTATCAAGCCGGTCGTTTTAGTTTTAATGTGAAAGGCGGTCGTTGCGAAGCGTGTCAAGGAGAAGGCGTTATCAAAGTTGAAATGCATTTCCTGGCTGATATTTATGTCACTTGTGATGTGTGTCAGAGTAAACGTTACAATCGCGAAACGCTGGAAATTTTATATAAAGGCAAAAATATCCATCAAGTGTTAGAAATGACGGTAGAAGAGGCGCGGCTTTTTTTCGATGCGATTCCCGTTGTGGCGCGAAAGCTGCAAACCTTATTAGATGTGGGGCTTTCTTATCTTTCCCTAGGCCAAAGTGCAACCACTTTATCTGGCGGTGAAGCGCAACGTATTAAGCTTGCTAAAGAATTATCGCGCCGTGATACGGGGCGGGTGCTTTATATTTTAGATGAACCGACAACTGGTTTGCATTTTTATGATATCGAGCAATTGTTGCACGTTTTGCATCGGTTACGCGATCAAGGTAATACGATAGTTGTGATTGAACACAATCTCGATGTCATCAAAACCGCGGATTGGGTGATTGATTTAGGTCCTGAAGGGGGTGAGAAAGGCGGGCGAGTCGTGGTGACAGGTCAACCTGAAACTATTGCCAAGCATGCTCACTCTTACACTGGCTTATTTTTGCGGAAGGTTTTGCGAAATAAGTAAATTTTTTTAAAAAAAAATCATCAATCCCCGTTGACACCGAAGTGATAAAGAGTAGAATGCGCGGACTTGAGAGAAAAAGATCTTTAAAAATTAGAGAGTGAAATATGTGCGCGCTTACCTGAGCAGTTGCAAAAGGAAAGAGTGCGTTTGCTGAAAAGCGAGCGCAGTTCAAAAAGTTTCAAAGAAGTGGAGAGTTTGATCCTGGCTCAGATTGAACGCTGGCGGCACGCCTAACACATGCAAGTCGAGCGGCAGCGAGATTAGTAGCAATACTAATTGTCGGCGAGCGGCGGACGGGTGAGGAACACGTAGGAACCTGCCCTTGAGAGGGGGACAACCAAGGGAAACTTTGGCTAATACCGCATAATCTCGAGAGAGGAAAGTTGCCCGCAAGGGTGACACTTGAGGAGGGGCCTGCGTCCGATTAGCTAGTTGGTAGGGTAAAAGCCTACCAAGGCGATGATCGGTAACTGGTCTGAGAGGACGACCAGTCACACTGGGACTGAGACACGGCCCAGACTCCTACGGGAGGCAGCAGTGGGGAATATTGGACAATGGGGGCAACCCTGATCCAGCGATGCCGCGTGGGTGAAGAAGGCCTTCGGGTTGTAAAGCCCTTTAGGTTGGGAAGAAGTGTGGTAGTGGATAAAGCTATCACATTGACGGTACCGACAGAATAAGCACCGGCAAACTCTGTGCCAGCAGCCGCGGTAATACAGAGGGTGCGAGCGTTAATCGGAGTTACTGGGCGTAAAGGGCGCGTAGGCGGTGAGATGTGTGTGATGTGAAAGCCCCGGGCTTAACCTGGGAAGCGCATCGCAAACTGTCTGACTGGAGTATAAGAGAGGGTGGCGGAATTTCCGGTGTAGCGGTGAAATGCGTAGAGATCGGAAGGAACGTCAATGGCGAAGGCAGCCACCTGGCTTAATACTGACGCTGAGGCGCGAAAGCGTGGGGAGCGAACAGGATTAGATACCCTGGTAGTCCACGCTGTAAACGATGAGGACTAGATGTTGGTTGGGGAACCAATCAGTATCGAAGCTAACGCGATAAGTCTTCCGCCTGGGAAGTACGGCCGCAAGGTTGAAACTCAAAGGAATTGACGGGGGCCCGCACAAGCGGTGGAGCATGTGGTTTAATTCGATGCAACGCGAAGAACCTTACCTACCCTTGACATCCTGCGAATCTGACTGAGAGGTTGGAGTGCCGAAAGGAACGCAGAGACAGGTGCTGCATGGCTGTCGTCAGCTCGTGTTGTGAGATGTTGGGTTAAGTCCCGTAACGAGCGCAACCCTTGTCCTTAGTTGCCAGCGAGTAAAGTTGGGGACTCTAAGGAGACTGCCGGTGATGAACCGGAGGAAGGCGGGGACGACGTCAAGTCATCATGGCCTTTATGGGTAGGGCCACACACGTGCTACAATGGGGCGTACAGAGGGTCGCGAACCCGCGAGGGGGAGCCAATCTCTTAAAGCGTCTCGTAGTCCGGATTGGAGTCTGCAACTCGACTCCATGAAGTTGGAATCGCTAGTAATCGCGAATCAGCATTGTCGCGGTGAATACGTTCCCGGGCCTTGTACACACCGCCCGTCACGTCATGGGAGTGGATGGTACCAGAAGCGGGTAGTTTAACCGAAAGGAAGACGCCTGCCACGGTATGATTCATGACTGGGACGAAGTCGTAACAAGGTAGCCGTAGGGGAACCTGTGGCTGGATCACCTCCTTACTATTTAGTTTCAGGTGTCTTTAAGTAGACACATTAAAGTAGACGCATAGCGAAGATAGGCGCGCACATAAATCACTCTTTAGTTTAAAAGACAGCGAGCTTGGATAATAAAGCTCAGCTGTAAGATATTGTCTGCGTTAAGTGGGGCAATGAAAGTAAATAAAAGAGTTAAGAAGAAAACAGGTTGAAGAGTGTGAGGGCCTGTAGCTCAGTTGGTAGACGCCGCCCCGCACTGGATGCGGGGGCACACGCGGTGTGCATTACGAAGAATAATGGAAAAGAGTAAGTTGAAAACAGGTTGAAGAGTGTGAGGGCCTGTAGCTCAGTTGGTTAGAGCACACGCTTGATAAGCGTGGGGTCGGTGGTTCAAGTCCACCCAGGCCCACCAACGAAAGAGAGAGAGAACGAAGGGGCCATAGCTCAGCTGGGAGAGCATCTGCTTTGCAAGCAGGGGGTCGTCGGTTCGATCCCGACTGGCTCCAGGAAAAAGAAGAAGACAAAGAAAGGTTTTAGGGAAGTAGAGCAATTCTTTGTACTCTTTGAAGTGCAAAATGATCTTTAACAATTTGGTATTAAGAAAAGCGAAGTACACTGGGTGTAACTCAAGTAAAACTTTACTTAGTATGACATTCAGGTTGTGACTCGAAAGAGAAACGACTTGGGGTTATATGGTCAAGAAATTAAGCGCACATGGTGGATGCCTTGGCAGTAAGAGGCGATGAAAGACGTGGCAGCCTGCGAAAAGCCCCGGGGAGCTGGCAACAAGCATTGATCCGAGGATATCTGAATGGGGAAACCCAATAGAAGCGATTCTATTATCCTAGTCTGAATACATAGGACTAGAGAAGCGAACCTAGGGAACTGAAACATCTAAGTACCTAGAGGAAAAGAAATCAACCGAGATTTCCTGAGTAGCGGCGAGCGAAAGGGAAAGAGCCTGAACGTGGAAAGCCTCATTTCTTATTAGAATGGTTTGGAAAAGCCAGCCGTAGAGGGTGATAGCCCCGTAAATTAAAAGAAGAGAGGTGAAAGCGTTCGAAAAGTAGGTCGGGACACGAGAAATCCTGATTGAAGAAGGGGGGACCATCCTCCAAGGCTAAATACTCCTTACTGACCGATAGTGAACAAGTACCGTGAGGGAAAGGCGAAAAGAACCCCGGAGAGGGGAGTGAAATAGAACCTGAAACCGTGTGCGTACAAGCAGTGGAAGCCTATGAATTGTCATAGGTGACTGCGTACCTTTTGTATAATGGGTCAGCGAGTTACTAGCGTTGGCGAGCTTAACCGACTAGGGGAGGCGAAGGGAAACCGAGTCCTAAATGGGCGACAAGTCGGCGTTAGTAGACCCGAAGCCGGGCGATCTATCCATGACCAGGGTGAAGGGACGGTAACACGTTCTGGAGGCCCGAACTCACTACTGTTGAAAAAGTAGGAGATGAGTTGTGGATAGGAGTGAAAGGCTAAACAAGCTCGGAGATAGCTGGTTCTCCTCGAAAGCTATTTAGGTAGTGCCTTGTGTGATTCTTGTAGGGGGTAGAGCACTGTGCCGGCTAGGGGGACGTGATAGTCCTACCAAACCGATGCAAACTCCGAATACCGACAAGTAAAGCACAGGAGACACACGGCGGGTGATAAGGTCCGTCGTGAAGAGGGAAAAAGCCCAGACCGTCAGCTAAGGTCCCGAAGAGATAGTTAAGTGGTAAACGATGTGAGAAGGCAGAGACAGCCAGGAAGTTGGCTTAGAAGCAGCCATCTTTTAAAGAAAGCGTAATAGCTCACTGGTCGAGTCGGCTTGCGCGGAAGATGTAACGGGGCTAAAACTATCCACCGAAGCTACGGATTTACACATTTAGGTGTGTAAGTGGTAGAGGAGCGTTCTGTAAGTCTGTGAAGGTGACTTGAGAAGGTTGCTGGAGATATCAGAAGTGCGAATGCTGACATGAGTAACGATAATGCGGGAGAAAAACCCGCACGCCGAAAGTCCAAGGTTTCCTGCGCGACGGTAATCGCCGCAGGGTGAGTCGGCCCCTAAGATGAGGCTGAGAAGCGTAGTCGATGGGAAACAGGTTAATATTCCTGTACTTGGTGATTGGAGCGAAGGGGGGACGGAGAAAGCTAGGCTAGCTGGGTGTTGGAAGTCCCAGTTTAAGCGAGTAGGAAAGATAGTTAGGCAAATCCGATTATCTATATTCTGAGACGTGATGACGATTGTGTATTTATACATGAGAAGTAGTTGATGCTAAGCTTCCAGGAAAAGCCTCTAAGTGATGAAGATCATCGAACCGTACCGCAAACCGACACAGGTGGACAAGTTGAGAATACTGAGGCGCTTGAGAGAACTCGGGTGAAGGAACTAGGCAAATTGACACCGTAACTTCGGGAGAAGGTGTGCCTCTGTAGCGTGAAGTCCCCGCGGATGGAGCGTAGAGAGGTTGCAAAAAATAGGTGGTTGCGACTGTTTATTAAAAACACAGCACTCTGCGAACTCGAAAGAGGAAGTATAGGGTGTGACGCCTGCCCGGTGCTGGAAGGTTAAATGATGGGGTCACTGCGGATTCGTCCGTGGAAAGCTCTTGATTGAAGCCCCAGTAAACGGCGGCCGTAACTATAACGGTCCTAAGGTAGCGAAATTCCTTGTCGGGTAAGTTCCGACCTGCACGAAAGGCGTAACGATAGCCACACTGTCTCCACCCGAGACTCAGTGAAGTTGAAATTGCTGTGAAGATGCAGTGTACCCGCGGCAAGACGGAAAGACCCCGTGCACCTTTACTATAGCTTTGCACTGGACTTTGAGCGTGTTTGTGTAGGATAGGTGGGAGGCTATGAAGCTTAGGCGCTAGCTTAAGTGGAGCCAACCTTGAAATACCACCCTGACATGCTTGGGGCTCTAACTTAGTCTCGTAATCCGGGACGAGGACAGTGCATGGTGGGTAGTTTGACTGGGGCGGTCTCCTCCTAAAGAGTAACGGAGGAGCACGAAGGTACCCTCAGCGCGGTCGGACATCGCGCAATGAGTGCAAGAGCAAAAGGGTGCTTAACTGCGAGACTGACGGGTCGAGCAGATACGAAAGTAGGTTCTAGTGATCCGGTGGTTCTGTATGGAAGGGCCATCGCTCAACGGATAAAAGGTACGCCGGGGATAACAGGCTGATACCGCCCAAGAGTTCATATCGACGGCGGTGTTTGGCACCTCGATGTCGGCTCATCACATCCTGGGGCTGAAGCCGGTCCCAAGGGTATGGCTGTTCGCCATTTAAAGTGGTACGCGAGCTGGGTTTAGAACGTCGTGAGACAGTTCGGTCCCTATCTGCCGTGGGCGTTTGAGATTTGAGGGGAGTTGCTCCTAGTACGAGAGGACCGGAGTGAACGTACCTCTGGTGTTCCGGTTGTCACGCCAGTGGCATTGCCGGGTAGCTAAGTACGGAAAAGATAACCGCTGAAAGCATCTAAGCGGGAAGCTTGCCCCGAGATGAGATCTCACGAGTCGCGAGACTCCTGTAGGTCCGTTGGAGACTACGACGTTGATAGGCTGGGTGTGTATGCGCAGTAATGCGTTAAGCTAACCAGTACTAATTGACCGTGCGACTTGACCATATAACACCCAAGTGGTTTTAAAAGAAGCTTTTCTTGATACCGGTTTATGCCTGGCGACCAGAGCAAGTGGGTACCACCTGATCCCATCTCGAACTCAGAAGTGAAACCATTTAGCGCCAATGATAGTGTGGGATAACTCATGCAAAAGTCGGTCATCGCCAGGCGCTTATTTAAAACCCTGATTAACTTTAAACTTAGTCAGGGTTTTTTATTGCGCTTTTTATCAAGGATTTTATTGCTCTTATTTTATTAGGTTTTTTTTGTTGCCCCCATTTTCTTTGTGAATAAATCATTTTTCTCGTCATTGCTATAGGCCTGCTGCCGTCGTCCCGCGGACAAGCCGCAGGATCCAGACAAGGGTGTGAACTATTTATCTGTTATACCCTCGTAGGTTGGGCTTCGTAGACTCAGCCCAACCTATGGGCTAGAAGCGCGCTGGCATGACAAGAAACGTGAGCCTTCGTGAGAAGGCCAGGCTGTTCTGTTGTTAGGAATTAATAGAATAATCTTTTTTTAGGCTTTCTTTTTTGCAGCTTCTTTCTCGTTAGGCTTTATGCTACGATGCCCACAAAATATGTGCAGTCATTATATTTTTTTAGAGGTAACGTGCTTGGAACAAACATTTCTAATTAACCAACCTGTTCTTGTGATTCCAGCTTATCAACCTTCAGAATCTCTTCCTAAACTTGTTCAAGATATTCTTGATGAGTGTCCGGAACAGCCCATTATTGTTGTGAACGATGGCTCTAATAAAATTCATCAAGCTATTTTTGATCGTCTCAGCCAATTAAAAAACGTTGTTGTTTTACATCATGCAATCAATTTAGGTAAAGGCCAGGCTTTAAAAACGGCATTCAATTATTATTTATTAAATTTTGATACTGCTTCTGTGGGCGTGGTGACAGCCGATGCCGATGGTCAGCATGCTATTAGAGACATTCAATCTTTAATGGAGCATTTAAAAAACTCCCCAAGCACAGTCTATTTGGGTTCGCGGCAATTCGATAAAAAAGTCCCATTACGCAGTCGTTTTGGCAATACCTTGACGCGCAGAGTTTTTCAATTAATGGTTGGCAGCGTATTATCTGATACGCAGACGGGCTTGCGGGCTATTCCACGTGCTTTGCTTCCCGATTTATTATGCATTCCTACCTCTAGATATGAGTATGAATTAGATATGCTCATACATGTTGCGGATAAAAAAATAGAAATGCGCGAAATTCCTATTGAAACTATTTATATTGAGGGGAATGCCAGTTCTCATTTTAATCCTATAGTAGACTCGCTTAAGGTTTATTTTGTTTTTATTCGCTATATTGCTGCATCACTCAGTTCAGCGATAATTGATTTTCTTTCTTTTGTTGTTTTTTATTTATGTAGTAATCAAATTTTCTTTAGTTTGGCCACAGCACGTATTTTCTCAGGCGTATTTAATTTTTTCCTCTGTAAAAAAATGATTTTCAAATCAGATAAAAGCATTACTTTCGAAGCTTTTAAATACTTATTGTTAGCAACATTCTCTTTACTACTCTCTTATATTTTAGTTTATGGTCTCGTCCATGATTATGGTGTGAATCTTTATTTCAGTAAAATTATCGCAGATATTTGTGTTTTTCTTATTAATTTTACGATACAAAAAGTACTTGTTTTCCCGCAGGCTACTTTAAAAAATAAAACTTAACAAAGACTAACCCACAATGTACTTAGACATGTTATACATTGCTACTTGCTATTTGCCTTATGCTTTTTTATTGTTTTTTGCGGTTTTAATTTTTCCCGCACTTTCCTTTTTTCCTTCGCTGATTAGAACGCCTGCGCTTGCTGCAGCGATACCCATTGTTAGTTTGCTGATTATCAGTTCATTTGCGTTCCTTTTATTTAAACTAGGCATTTATCATCACGACCTTATTCTTATCAGTAGTTTGCTTTTTACAGGCCTTGGCGCGCTGCGTACTTATCTTTATCAGCGCCATCATACTTTACGCTGGCAAAAATGGGATTATGATTTTTTATGGCTTAATCTTGGCTTGCTACTGCCTTTAATTGCTTTCAATGGTATCAGTTCATTTATGACGTATGATGCCTTGCAAAGCTGGAATTATTGGGCCTTACATTTTTATCATGGCGAAATACCAGATACTTTAGGCTATCCGCCTTTTTTACCGCTATTCATTTCTTATTGTTATCACTTGTTAGGTCATACGGAATATCAAGGGGCGGTTAAAGCACTCTTTTTTGTTTTCCCTTTCTCCGTGATGAATGCCATTGCTTTTGCCAGTGATAAAATTAAGCAGTCCCCTTTGCTTTATTTGTTACTGATTGGTGCATGTGTTTTTCCAGGGTTTTTTGACGTTCATGTTTATCGATCCTATTCAGTGGGTTTAGCAGATCCCATGCTTGCGGCAGCAATTGCCACTTCTTTAATGTTATTTTTAATTTATTTAAAAAATCCACATGAAAAATCTTATCTCTTTTTTGCCGTACTCTGCGCGATTACTGCCTCATTAAGTAAACAGCCTGGTTTATTATGGGCGTGTATTAGCTTGCCTTTGCTTTTGCTCATTCGCTGTTTTTATCTTAAAAAAATAGACAGCCAAACTGTTTTTTCAATTTTATTATTATGGTTGCCTGCTACAATTTGGTTATTAGGTCCGGGATCACATTTTTATAATAATTCTGGTGTTATCTCGGCTTCATTGCATCAAGAGCATATTACTTTATGGGCTATGCTAAAAACGCTCAAGGTATCTATTGTCACTTATTTATTTTTAAAACCTGCTCTACTCATCCTTTTAGTGGCTGCCGCTTTTACTGGCTATAAAAATCGCTATCACTGCTTAATTTTATTTTTATTTTTATTTCCTGCCTTACTATGCTGGTTCATTTTTGGTTCGTATGCCATGCGTTTAGGATTATATATTTTAGGTGCAGCAGGCGTATTAATCGCTGGCTGCGATCATTTCCTAGCGACTGCAAAAAATAGTTTTACACCACATTTTTTAAAAGTGATCACCGTAAAACGTTTGCGTTCAGCTTGCTTGCTGCTGGGTGTAGGCAGTTTTATTATTTTTTCTTTTACAGATCAAGAGAACGGCCACATTAATATTCCTAATCGTATTTACCCGCTCAATGCTGGCCTATCAAATATTTATGCTTATTATGGGCAACAAGCAAAGTTTGTTTATAAAACGATTTATGATAATCCCCATGTTTCCATTTGGGCGCCGCATCGTTTTGTTGCCGGTATTTTTTATGGCCATACCAAAATAGTCCCCCTGCCTAAAAGCTACGCGGTAAAAGATGTTTATCAAAATTTACAGACCTACACGCCAGATTATGTTCTGGTTGCGTTTTGTAATAGGGATTCGTGGGATTGCAATGCGATAGGGGAAGTCATCAAACATTATCCTGGATTGCTTACACAAATACCCTTAGGTAAATCTGATCACGATTACAGAATGTATAGCCTCAACAAAACATATTTTAAAAATTGACGACTATTTTATTGAAAAAAGTGGATTTGTTTCTTGACTACGATTGACATCAACAACAGCATCAAGCAAAATTCACGCTCGATTTCAGGAGGGGTTCCCGAGCGGCCAAAGGGATCAGACTGTAAATCTGACGGCTTACGCCTTCGAAGGTTCGAATCCTTCCCCCTCCATTCTGGATACCAGAAACTAGATTTTTTGAAGCCTTAGCTTAGATTAAGCTCTCCAGATTCTAGTTTCTGGTAACTAGAAACGCGGGTGTAGTTCAATGGTAGAACTTCAGCCTTCCAAGCTGATAGCGTGGGTTCGATTCCCATCACCCGCTAAACTAGCAGGCCCACATAGCTCAGTCGGTAGAGCACTTCCTTGGTAAGGAAGAGGTCACCGGTTCAAATCCGGTTGTGGGCTTAAACAGTGATTAAAAAATAAAATGGAGAATATTTCTGTTTTTGTGTATATAAGAGAGTCAAAACAGCGATCCTACAGTATTATTTTTTAATTTTTGTCTTTTGATATGAGATGTGACGTTACTTATTTAGAGGGGAGCGTACTCGATGAGCAAGCAAGTATTTGAACGCACGAAACCGCACGTTAATGTGGGGACGATAGGTCACGTAGACCATGGTAAGACGACATTAACAGCAGCGTTAACGATCATATTGGCCCAGAAGTTTGGTGGAGAAGCGCGAGCTTACGACCAAATAGATAATGCGCCAGAAGAAAAAGCGCGTGGGATCACGATTGCGACATCGCATGTGGAATATCAATCAGAGAATCGTCATTATGCGCACGTCGATTGCCCAGGACACGCAGATTATGTGAAGAACATGATAACGGGTGCAGCGCAGATGGATGGCGCGATATTAGTAGTATCAGCAGCAGATGGTCCAATGCCACAAACCCGCGAGCATATCTTATTAGCGCGCCAAGTAGGTGTGCCTTATATTGTGGTTTATTTAAATAAAGCGGATATGGTAGATGATAAAGAGTTATTAGAATTAGTGGAAATGGAAGTAAGAGATTTATTGACGCAGTATCAATTTCCAGGCGATAAGACGCCGGTCGTGATAGGCAGTGCGTTAAAGGCATTGGAAGGTGATCAAAGCGAGATAGGCGTACCTTCTATTATGAAATTAGTGAGTGTGCTGGATGAATATATCCCTATTCCAGAAAGACCAATCGACAAGCCATTTTTATTACCGATTGAAGATGTATTCTCTATTTCAGGCCGCGGAACAGTAGTAACGGGTCGGGTAGAGAGAGGGATAGTAAAAGTAGGTGAAGAGTTAGAAATAGTAGGTTTAAAGCCGACGACGAAGACGATATGCACGGGTGTAGAGATGTTCCGTAAGCTATTGGATGAAGGTCGAGCAGGAGATAATGTAGGCGTTTTATTAAGAGGCACGAAAAGAGAAGACGTAGAACGTGGACAAGTGTTAGCAAAGCCTGGCACAATAACGCCCCACACGAAGTTTGAAGCAGAAGTGTATGTGTTGTCGAAAGAAGAGGGAGGTCGTCATACCCCATTTTTCAAAGGGTATCGTCCGCAGTTTTATTTTAGAACAACAGACGTTACGGGAGAGGTGCAGCTTCCTGACGGAGTAGAGATGGTCATGCCAGGAGATAATATCAAGATAGTCGTGAATTTGATTGCTCCGGTGGCTATGGAAGATGGTGTGCGATTTGCAATTCGCGAAGGTGGCCGTACGGTCGGGGCTGGTGTAGTCGCTAAAGTAGTTGAGTAACTGTTTATATTAGGCCAGTAGCTCAATTGGCAGAGCGGCGGTCTCCAAAACCGCAGGTTGGGGGTTCGAGACCCTCCTGGCCTGATTGATTTTTAGTCATAGCATGATATGAGAAGTAGTAGCGTGAAATCAAAGGCAAATGTGATGGTTTTAAAAGCAGAAAAGCAGGGAGAGTCGCGACTAGATTGGTTAAAATGGTCAATCACAATCGCTCTACTACTTGCTGGTTTGGTCGGTAATCATTATTATAGCGAAATTTCCATGCCACTCAGGGTGTTGGGGTGGTTTGCTGTGTTTGTTATCTCTGGCTTTGTTGCGGCAACAACGCAAAAAGGTAAGTGGACTATTCAATTTTTCCGCGATTCGCGTATGGAATTACGGAAAGTCGTGTGGCCTACACGTGAAGAAACCATACAAACGACCTTAGTGGTAGCTGCCATGGTGAGTATTTTGGCTTTGATATTGTGGGGAATGGATGGTGCTTTGGTTTGGTTGATTGGCTGGCTAACAGGGCAAAGAGGCTAGAGTGGGTTTTAAGTGAGGAATTCAATTATGACAGCAGATCAGACCACCTCTAAGAAGCGCTGGTATGTTGTGCATGCATACTCCGGATTTGAGAAATTTGTCATGCAAGCGTTGCGAGAACGTATACGCTTAGATGCTATAGAAGACAAATTTGGTGAGATTTTAGTGCCTACCGAAGAAGTGGTAGAGCTACGTGGTGGTCAAAAGCGAAAAAGTGAGCGCAAGTTTTTTCCAGGCTATGTCTTAGTTGAGATGGTTATGGATGAACAAACTTGGCATTTAGTTCGATCTATTCCAAAAGTTTTAGGTTTTATTGGTGGAACTAGCGATAAGCCTGCTCCTATCAGCGCGAAAGAAGCCGAAATTATCTTACAACGCATGCAAGATAGCAGTGAAAAACCAAAACCAAAAGTCTTGTTTGAAGTGGGCGAAGTGGTACGCGTTATCGATGGTCCATTCGCAGACTTTAATGGCGTGGTTGAAGAAGTCAATTATGAAAAAAATAGGTTACGCGTGGCAGTCTTGATTTTTGGCCGCTCCACACCAGTTGAACTGCAATTTGATCAAGTTGAAAAAGGGTAAGATTCATTCGCACTGATTAAACCTTTATGACTATTTGATAGCCATTTGATAAGCATTAACTTATCAAGTGTTTTTTTGAGCAAGGGGAGCTGAAAAGCGTTTGTACCCAAATAAGTACGAGGTGAAGTATGGCAGCACCAAAACCCAAAAAGAAAGTAAAAGCTTATATTAAGCTGCAAATCACAGGCGGTGCAGCTAATCCTAGTCCACCAGTTGGTCCTGCCTTAGGTCAGCAAGGTGTGAATATCATGGAGTTTTGTAAAGCATTTAATGCACAAACTCAAACACCTGAAAAACAAGGCAAGCCTTTACCTGTCGTCATTACTGTTTACGAAGACAGATCTTTTACCTTTGTCACTAAAACGCCTCCTGCTACTTACTTAATAAAAGAAGCAGCAAAAATTCAAAAAGGCAGTAGTAATCCTAAAGCGAATAAAGTAGGCAAAGTAACCCGTAAACAATTAGAAGAAATTGCCAAAATCAAAATGGCAGACTTAACAGCAAGTGATTTAGATGCAGCAGTCAACTGTATGGCTGGCAGTGCCCGTAGTATGGGCATAGACGTGGAGGGAATGTAATTATGCCAAAACTAACAAAACGCAGACGCGCTAGCCGTGAAATGATTACCCCAGGCAAAGTATATACCCCTCAAGAAGCCTTTGAGTTATTACAAAAAATGCCTAAAGCCAAATTTCGTGAAAGCGTTGATCTTTCTGTGAATTTAGGTGTTGACCCACGTAAATCTGACCAAGCTGTGCGTGGTGCAATTGTTCTTCCGCATGGTACGGGGCGTACCATTCGTATTGCTGTTTTTACTTCATCTAATCATGCTGACGCAGCGACTAAAGCGGGCGCAGACTTAGTTGGTTTGGAAGATTTAGCGGAACAAGTCAAAGCGGGCAAAATTGATTTTGATGTCTTGCTTGCTACCCCTGATGCAATGAAAGTTGTTGGCCAATTAGGTCAAATTTTAGGCCCTAGAGGCTTAATGCCCAATCCAAAAGATGGAACAGTGACAACAGATATTGCTAATGCTGTCAAAAACGCTAAAATAGGGCAGGTTCGTTATCGTACAGATAAAGCAGGTGTAATCCATTGCACAATAGGTAAGGTTGATTTTAAAGCAACTGATCTTGCCGAAAATCTCGATGCTGTTTTAGGAGCCCTCAGAAAAGCTAAACCCAGTACATCCAAAGGTATCTATATCAAAAAAGCGACTTTATCAACCACTATGGGGATTGGTTTGTCGTTAGATTTATCTAGTTTAGGGGTTTAGTCATTAGATTTTCCTTCCATTTGCTGAAAAGCGAGTGGAAGGCGTTCACGTTTAACGTGGACAACAATATTTGACGTGGCTTTGCTTATGCTATTGCCCGTCAGAGACCGTAGGCGCATTTTGCTTAATTGACGTTTTGTAAAGGGTACTTTTCACGAGATAACAGCTTGAATGGGCGTTGCTTGTTAAAGGTGGCTAAAAATGTTCCCTACGCAGACGGTGATCCCAAAGGAATGGTATTGCTGTTTAACCTAAATAATCTATCTTTTTTTGTTGATACACAAGGGTAGTGTAGAGATAAAGTTAGCTTAGATTATCATTCAAAATGGCAATGTCCGACAATTGGAGGTATGAAGTGGTATTAAAGTTAGAAGATAAAAAAACCATTGTTAATGAGGTTGCCGGCGTCGCAAAACAAGCATTATCTCTCGTTGCTGCTGAATATAGCGGATTAACTGTTTCTCAATTAACGGGATTCAGAAAATCTGCGCGTGAAGCAGGTGTATACGTGCGTGTTGTGCGTAACACACTCGCTAAACGAGCACTTGAGGGAACGCAATTTGCTTGTATGCAACAAGAACTGGTTGGGCCGTTGCTTTTGGCTTTTTCTCAAAATGAGCCTGGCGCTGCTGCGCGTTTAATCAAAGAGTTTGTGAAAGAAAATGAAAAGCTCAAGGTAAAAGCTTTAGCTATTGATAATCAGCTATTGCCGCCAGAAGGCTTAAATCAATTAGCAAGCTTGCCAACACGCGATGAAGCAATTGCTCAGTTAATGTCTGTTATGTTAGCACCAATTACTAAGCTGGTGCGCACTATGGCAGAACCTCATGCCAAATTGGTTAGAACCTTCGCCGCGGTTCGTGACGCAAAACAAGCCGCAGCATCGTAATTAATTTGTAACTTTTAAGTTTGGAGTGTCTAGAAATGGCAGTAAGCAAAGAAGATATTTTAGAAGCAATTTCACAAATGAGTGTAATGGATGTCGTCGAACTGATTAAGTCTATGGAAGATAAATTTGGTGTTTCAGCTGCAGCTGTTGCTGTTGCCGCACCTGCTGCTGGTGGCGCTGCTGCTGTAGCAGAAGAAAAAACGGAATTTAATGTTGTGCTCGCGAAAGTGGGTGATAACAAAATCAACGTTATCAAAGTAGTCAGAGAAATCACTGGTCTTGGTTTGAAAGAAGCTAAAGATTTAGTTGAAGGTGCGCCAAAAGCAGTGAAAGAAGGCGTTGCAAAAGCACAAGCAGAAGAGTTGAAGAAGAAACTGGAAGACGCAGGGGCGACAGTTGAAATTAAGTAAGCTTCCTATTAATACAACCAATGGTTGTTATTTAAGTATGGCCGGTGATTTGGCTTGTCTCCGGCTTTTCCTTTATTTCGCTTTGTAGTTGATCACGCAAAAGTAGAGGTATCACACATGGGTTCAACCTACTCGTATACTGAGAAAAAGCGGATTCGTAAAGATTTCGGCAAACTTCTCAGTGCTATCGAAGTACCATCATTACTCGCAATTCAGATGGATTCTTATCGCAAGTTTTTGGAAGCTAATGGCGAGTCTGAACGGCTCGGTTCCAGCGGCTTACACGGCGTTTTTTCATCCGTTTTTCCTATTACCAGTTTGTCTGGCTATGCCGCTTTAGAATATGTAAGTTATCGATTAGGCGAATCTATTTTTGATGTGAAAGAATGTAAAATGCGCGGCTTAACGTATGCAGCGCCATTGCGAGTCAAGCTTAGGCTAGTTCATTATGATAGAGAAGCTGCGACTCAAACCATTAAAGATGTTAAAGAACAAGAAGTTTATATGGGCGAAGTGCCGCTCATGACAGAGCATGGCACATTTGTTATTAACGGCACAGAGCGCGTTGTTGTTTCCCAGTTGCATCGTTCACCAGGCGTTTTCTTTGAGCATGACAGAGGTAAGACACATTCCTCTGGCAAATTATTATTTTCTGCTCGCGTTATTCCTTATCGCGGATCTTGGTTAGACTTTGAATTTGATCCAAAAGATTGTATCCATGCTCGTATTGATAGACGTCGTAAATTACCCGTTACCATTTTACTACGCGCTTTGGGCATGTCGGTTGAAGAAATTTTAGAAACATTTTTTGAAAATAATATTTACCATATCCAAGACGGTAAATTTATTCTTAATCTGGTTTCAGAACGTTTAC